>MDSY01116639.1_pt1 | contig 54813 bp, 38 predicted proteins | sample 811131 | NCBI WGS metagenome assembly MDSY01 (sample SAMN05326643, study PRJNA326480) | marine metagenome | isolation source: seawater | place: Atlantic Ocean: South West | collected 2010 | reverse complement strand
TACTGGGCGACGACAGTCAAAAGGTTCCGCTGGCTGATTTTTTCCACGCCTGCGAAGTTTCATTCATGGATGCCAAGAATTTACGAAGAAAGAGCGTCGCCATGACTTCTCTGTGCACTGCGACGGCGCCTACCACAATTACAGACGCGTTGAAGTTGATTTGCCTCACCGCGCCGATGATCGAAGCCATGGACCCGATGCACGACCATCTGAATGATAGTTTATCTTCGTTAGCCCAGGATGCGGAACGCCTGCGGTTCAAAGTGGAGGACGCGCAACCTCCGTTGTTGAGGTTAGCCGCGAGTAGTGACTCAGCACATATCGTTGCTTTAAAAGAAGCTGGGAAGATGTTGAAGAAGCAGTGCCAGTTGTTGACGAAAGAGGATCATGCTGCAAGAAGGTTACAGACAGAGCGGAACGTGGCGCACTCGTTGAGCGCGGCAAAGATGGCGCTGCAACGCGTTCAGCGCTCGCTCGTTCAGTCAAAGGAAATCGCCAAGGAGGTTTCGCACTGCGCGGATGTCCGGGAGGTGGATTTAAAGCGACGACTGGTGTTGACTGGGGACCAGGAGAGTCGGGATTTGCAAAGGCTCAAAACACGGGAAGGCGCTTTAATTGCGCTGGCAGAACGCAGAAGCAGAGTTCAAAAACTGCGACAACAGCTGACGAGCAAAAACAGCGAGATTGAAAACGAGACGAAATCGCAAGGCGCACTGGAAGCGTCAATTGAACGTGCGGAAAGTACTTTACTCGAAGCCAAGGCGGTCACTGAGGCAAAGGGGGACAGTGACGTGTTAGCGGATGGAGGCGCCGCGCGAAGAGCCGCGAGCGCGAAAAGAGTCAAGCAATTAGCTGCAAACGCGAAGAAATCTGCGGATGAGTTGCGAGTGCTGAATTCAATCACGCCGTGGCGCCTTGAAAAGATTGCCGCGAATTCATCAGGCGCCGAGCTCGTCGTCAAGGTTGGCAAGTTGTTCCGGGTCGCGGTTGACCTTGGAACAGGCGCGGGCAGAGTCACTTTATGCACTCCTGAAGGGCCGGTAACACCTGCAGGCGGTGCGGCTTTCGTCGCGGCGATCGCGGGCGTACCAAAGGCATGGAGCGAAACGTGCGTGGACGCGAGGGATGGGGACGTGGCGAGCGTGTTGCAGCACCTAGTGCCTACATTGATGCGAGCCGAGAGCGTGTTGGAGGAAGCGGAGCAGTGCCGCGCGGCATTCCCACGGATCACGCGCGTGCGGTGCACAGCTGGCGGTGACTTGGAACTCACGTTCGTGGACTTCACGTCTCAAAGGAAAGTTTTAGTGACGATGACGATGGCGAACGGCGCGTACCCGAAGGGCGCGCTGCGACCGCGGGTGTTCATCAAACACGCCGGAGTTTCTAAAAATAATTCAACAGCACCTTTACCGGATGCCAGTACGCTTGAGGCGGCGATTGAGCGAGTGCCTGCTGGTGAGGCGTCCAGACGACTGTTTGGGGTGTGCCGCTTGGTGGACTGGATCGTGGCCAGGGGGGAGGTTGGCATGGGCGACGCGGCGCGCGAGGCGGCGGCGGCGGCGAGAGCGCCTCCACCGGCGCCGGCGCCCGCGGTGTTTCCGGGTGTGGTGAACAACACACTGCCTTTCGTGGCGAGGAAGGGGGATGCTGGTGATGATACCGGTGATGAGTTACTTGCCAATGGTGCGGTTGCGATGGAGACGAGCGTTGCGCCGGTTGAAACGACGGAGGGTATGAACTTTGAGATGGCGCCGGAGATGCCAACAGTGGATCGCTTGGAGACGCAATCAGTCAGTGGTTCGGGACGACCCTCCGAAGTCACCACCACCACGACGTCTTCGGAACCCACGACGTTGCTTTCAGGCGCATCACCGTCCATGTCTGTCCCGCTCACCACTCCCGCGAGTTCAGACTGGGGCGAGGAGTACACGGAGAACGTGCCGCCTGTTGAGAACGTGGAGAGAGAAACTTTGAACCCCGGCGTCTCGCCGATTGCGAAAACGCCTGCGGGGTTCCAAAAGGGAAGCAACCCTCTTTTCGACGACTCGGACGACGAGATGGATTTGGGGGAGGACGAGGGGGGGAATTGATACAGACGATAGAATGAATGCGGGATGTTTGTAATAGCAGCATTTCGAATCACCGTAACCACCACTAAACATGTACAATGTATTCATCTCGAAACGCGCTCACGTTCGGTGTCATGCTTTGCAAGCCGCGCGGTTCCTTTTCAGCTTGCCGTGTGGGCAACCGACGCACTCCACGCAGCTGTATTTCACCTTGCCGTGGGGACAAGGGCTGCACACCGCGCACTGTTGTTTCAGCTTGCCGTGGGGGCAGCCGTTGCACACCGTGCAGTTGCTTTTCCGCTTGCCGTGGGAGCAAGGGGTGCACGCCGCGCATTTGAGTTTCAGCTTGCCGTGAGGGCAGCAGTTGCAGTCCACCACACAGTCGTATTTCACCTTGCCGTGAGGTCAGGGGGTGCACTCCACGCACTCGCGTTTCTCCATCCTGTGTGGGCACCGTTTTATGGCACCCCAGATACGCTCCCTTCGCGGGTCATCGCCAACCCAACCGGTCGTAAGGCCAACATGGATCGTGCAGGATTTAACATTGATGTGGACGACGTGAAAATAAGCACCGAAACCGAAATCAAAAGCGCACAGTTCCGGCACACAGTCCCTGTCCCGATGACCACCCTTCCTTCCGGCTTGAAGAAGTACCTCGAGCGCGTGGGTACTCCTGACGCGCCCGCGCCAAAACCCGGATCCAAAGTCCACGTGCACTTCACGTGCACGGTTCGGTCATCGGATTCGGTTATCGATTCATCACGAGGCGAGTTCGTTACCGAAATCGACGGCATCACCGTCCGGAAGTGTAACATGCCGTTGGTGTTGACGCTTCCAACGGATTTAGGACAGAGCCCCGGGGTGAGCGGTAAGGATGAACACACGGAGAACAGACAAGGAACCACAGGGTCGTCACTGGATCACGAAACCACAACCGATGATACGCATGAATCGAATGATTCTGATGCCCAAACACAAGAAAATAAAGACTCTCCAATGATTCGCGGCTTTTACCTCGCCATCGCGTCCATGCAACTGGGCGAGCGGTCCACGTTTTTCGTCCCGTCTAAATTAGCGTACGGCACTGAAGGGAAAGGGGATGTTGGCCCGGACGAGGATTTGGATTTCGACCTTGAGCTGGTGGGCGTGGACGGCGAGTATTACCCGGCGAGAAAATAATTAGAAAAATTAGAATTAAGAAACTAGAAAAAACAAAAGTAGAATACAACGTAATAGTTACCGTCCCGCCATTATTCTTATCCCTTATATCTCGTCATACTTCCTCACCGCTGTTTTCACGGTGAAAGCAGCGGCGGTCACAGCCACACCCGCGGTTCTAGAAACAGCCCTGCCTCTGTGACTGTTTGCCCATACGCCGGCAGTGGCAAGACACGCGACGACAAGTGATGCGACGAAAAAGGAGCGACTTTCGCTTTTTGGAATTCGCGAACGCCGCATATCCGTTGTGACTGTTTGCCCACTGTCCAGACTACTGTACTTTATAAATCGCCCATACAAACTCCTCGAACGCACCCATCCTCCAACTCGGGCGAATGCCATCCACAGAGATGAGAATCCATGGGTGTTCTTCTTTTGGCCTGCCTGCGTGTTCCTCAACAACGATCCGAAAGAGTCCGAAGAGGACGTCATGTCAGAAAAGCCGAAATAGTCGACGCCTTGCTCGGTGTTCGGGCTTAGCATCCTTTTAAGCTCGTTCCACTTCTCCACCTCGTCGCTCCTCAAAAGCTCATTCGCGATTGCAAGCGCGGCACACTCGCGTTTACTCAAACCCAGATCCTTGTACCGCCGTGTGGCGATTCGGACGCGCAGTTTGCGTTTAGGCTGGTGTGTCTCTGATGGTTTATTTTTTTGTTTTCTGTTTTTTCTTTCTTTTGCTTTCTCCTTACCCTTCTCCTTCAACTCCTCCGTCATCTCACCCTCCAGCCGCCGCATCGCAGAAGACGCGGTTTCCGTGTTTGCGCGGAAGAGGGAGGATGGGGAGTTTGAGCGGGATTTTTGAGGAGCGGAGGTTTTTGTTTTTGAACGAGAGTCGACGTCGTCGTCGACGTCCCCGTCTCCCGACGCGCTTTCGCTAACATATCCCTCACTGGAACTCGCCTCGAGTATTTCCCACGACGTTTCTTTGGCGGAGTCGGAGGAACCGGTCGTGTCAGGGGTTCGCGTGTTTGCGTCTTCGTGGTCGTCCTCTGAAGCACTGCTCGCGCTTCGCACCAAATGACGTAGCGTCTCCCGGACCACGTCGTCCACGTCGCTCTCCGCCTCACTCACCAGCTCGTTGTTTTCCTTTGTTTCCACGTCCGAGGACACAGGTTCTCTTTGAGTAGGACCACTCGTGCGTCGTGTGCTGATACTCCCCGACACCTGGCGCTCGGGGATGGGAACCGCGCTCTCGCGCGCGACCATTTTCTGTGCCATGTTCGAAGGCTACGCGTAGGCGCGGGGGGATGTGGCACTCCCGAGGCGCCGAGAGAGACTGTGTTGGAAGGGCCGAAAGAAATTTTCGTGCCGAACAAGTCTGGGATTTTGGAGATGTTGAACGTGAACGACAACTCAGGTTCGCAATCAATCCAACGCACCCGGGTTGCGGCGGGTGACGGGGAGGTGTCCCCCGTTCGGGTTGACGGGTTCCGGCGAAGGTTTAGACGACGGTTTAGACGAAGGTTTAGACCTGTGCTAGATACCCCACGATGATTCAAAACAAGGCGGGTAAGTTCCTTGGCAGTAAGGGTGGTGCGGCAGGGTTCGGGGGTGACACTGGACAGAATCCAAATGATGAGCCTGTTACGCCTTTAGGGCCTGGTCCCGCCCCCCCCCCTGGATTAGCCCGTTCGCCGTCCATCAACCAGGGCGGTGATATACGACGCGCAGGTGGTGGTTCCAAGTTTTCGAACCCAGTGGTCAGCGGTGGGGCGGTTGGTGGAGGCGGTGTTTATTCCGACATCATCAATCGATCGTCGAGGTCGATTGCGGACGCGAGGCACGCCCCAGCCGGGGCTGCGTCCGGGGCGTACGCCAACACCGCTTCGCTAGCCTCAATCGGCGAAGCCTGGCAACCCCCACCGCGCGTGCGTTTATCCCGAGCGAGCTCCAATTCAAGCATAGACCTCGATTCGCCACCCGGCCGGTTCCTGGGGAGCCCTAAATCGGAGCAGGTTCGCTTCGACGCGGGCGGCGGTGTCGCATTCGGGGGATCGGATGAGCACACTTCAGGGAATCATGGGTGGGGCACTTCAGGCACGGTGGTTGGGGGTCGGTTCACGGGTGTGCAGCGCACCACCGGGTTGGAGGATGCAGGGCAGAAAATGGAAATTGGGTTGAGCAGCCTGCGCAGGGTGGATTTGGATGGCCATCGTGCTGATTCGCCGCGAAGCATGAAGAGCAACGAGCACGAAGAGCGTCATGAGTACTACAACAACACCGAACATAGAGCGTCGCCGTTCGGTAAGATAAAAAGAGACAGTGACTTCGATCCAGGACACCACGACAGCGACGTTCAAGTGGAAGGGGACGATGAGGAGGAAAAAGCGCGGTTAGGTCTACCCACTCGCTTTTCAAACCTGAAGAAGGACAACCCGCTGTTGCTGAACCCAAGAGACCCGCGCGTGATGTACTGGGACGCGCTGGTTGGGTTCTTCCTGCTGTTCACCGCGTCGTTCACGCCGTACGAAGTGGCGTTTATGGGCGATAGCGATTCGATGACAATCACCATCGACGCCGTGTTCGTGATTAACCGAATCGTGGATTTGGGATTTTTAGTCGACATGGGTTTGAATTTCTTTTTACCCGTGCAAACCGCCGATAACCGACTAATCACAGACCACCGCATTATCATCCGCAAGTACCTGTTAGGCTGGTTCCCGATCGACCTAGTCTCGATTATTCCGTACGACTTGATCGCGGTGCTTTTCCAGGACGACAGCTTGAGTAACCTTAAAGTGTTGAGAGCCATTAGGTTGTTGAGGTTGGCAAAATTATTGAGGATTATAAGGCTTGGAAGATTATTCCGAAGATTCGAAGCGACGCACGAGGTCAATTACGCAGCTTTAGCCCTAAACAAGTTCGGGTTCGGCATCCTGTTTTTAGCGCACTGGATGGCATGTCTTTTCTACCTAGTCGCCGTGACCGAGCAGAAAGAGTGGAACTGGGTGACGGGGTACTTTTCCGTGGACGCTGATGGCGCCCAGGAAGTGCCGAAAGGAACGCTGTACGTAGCGAGCGTGTATTGGGCGGTAGCCACGTTATCAACGTTGGGTTACGGCGACGTGATCCCCGAAACCAACGCCGAGCGGCTATTCGCCACCGTGTGCACGTTCATCGGAGGGGCGGTGTATGCGTTCCTGTTAGGTTCTGTGTGTTCTATTATCACGAACCTAGACGAAGGGAGCAACACGTTTTACCGCCAGATGGACGAACTCAATCGGTTTATGAAGGAAAAAGCGATAACCCCTGAGTTGCGGATTAAATTAAGGGACTACTTTCGGTTTCGACGGAACAGTAGGGCGTTGGTGGAGTGGTCAGGGGTGATGCACCTGATGTCCGATTCGCTGCGGTTGGAATTCGCGGAGGAGGTGTTCGGGGGGTGGATCCGGGCGATGCCGATTTTCGGCCGGGACTGTCCTGAGCGGTTGCCGGCGATGTTAAGCGCGCACTTGTCGTCGTTGGTTTTGTCGCCGCACGAAGACTTGATGTCCAACCCAGTTCGACGAGACTGCTTATTCATCGTCGAAAAAGGTCTCATAGCCCACAGGGGAAAGATTCAAGAAACCGGCGCTCTATTAGGGGTGGAGAGGGTGTACAAGGGATCGGACGTTTACGATCTGAGTGAAAGGAGTCCGAGCGCGATTACTTTGTGCCACGCCGTGGTGTTATGCCTCAAACGCGACGCCCTTTTAGGCGTAGTGGAGGGGTTCCCGGAATCGAAAAAGCACATGCGCCGAGTGGTGTGCAGGATGATCATCAAGGAGAAGATCCTGGCGTACAGTAGGGCGATTATCGCTTCAGTCAGGGGCGCGGAGGAGGACGAGTTATTAAGACGCGCAGGCGATAAAACAAAAAATTCCAAAAACAACACATCGGGCGTGCAGGTGATTCGATTCATGCTCGGCGAGCACTCAGCAGCGCGGTTAACAGAAGTAGCGGAAGCACACCGCTTGAGACTATTAGCAAAGGAACGCCCTGAGGAGTTCAAGCAAATGGAGGATGCGGTGAAGCTGGTTCAAAGATTATACAGAGGACATTTGGCGCGAAAAATATTTGAGAAGATCGCGAACGACAACGCGTATCTATCGGAAGGCGCTAATTTGATGTTCCGCATGCTGTTCAAGTTGCGTTTGCACAAGTACGCGGGTGAGTTTCAACTTCTTGGGTTGGAACCGAAACATTTAGCTGCTACTACTGCGCTTGAGATCTGCCAAATAACCTCCCTGCCCTTCAAGGACGCCGCGGAGATCATCATCGAAGTGCGCAGGGTCGAGTCAGAAGGGCACGATTCGCTTTCGGAAGATTCCCAACACGAACCCGGCTTTTCACAAAACACTGCCGGGCGGAGTAAATCGATCGGAGGGTTGATCAGCGTGTCCGACGTAGCGTTGCTCACCTTGCCGCAACGCACCGCCCGGCGGTCGCAGAGCATGGCGGAAAAAACTTCTGGAAGTTCTGTGTCGTTTTCAAATGAGAGTAAAGGCGGTTCAAAGGATGAAAAAGCAACTGACCCTAAACCTTTGAAACAGAAATCTTCCATTCAAAAGTCCAAGAGCTCGCGGCAAATCTTCGCAGCGCGCGCGTTCGCAGGGAAGGAAGCGCAGAGAGGTTTGACGGTGTTGCTCGCGGTGGCGAAGTTCAAGGAGGGGGGGGAGAGGAGGAGGGCGCGTCTAGCTGCTCAGGAGAGGTGAGGTGAAGATTTATTATTGTGTATTATGAATTGAATAATTGAATATCGAATCGCGCGCTCTAAACTTTTGTGGCTTGTCTTTCCAAGCCGTCAAACGCAATGGGCAGTGGCAGTGCGTTTCCCTGAGTCATGGACCCAGGTCCAATACCTATCGTTCGAAACGCCATGCAGTGCACCGCGTGTTTCCGTTCATACTTGACGCGTTCAAACCCCATTCGCTCGATGTTTTCTCGCCAGACACTCAACATGTTTGTTTTGTTTTTTTGCGAATACGCTCGGTCCGTGGAGTGCGGCGTGGTTATCAGTAATAAACCTCGGCCGTTATCAAGTAACACTTGCCGTGCTTTTCGTATCATCTCGCCTCGCATTTTTGGGGTCGGGACGTAGGATAGGACCAGGGATAGGATAACGGCGCTTGTGGAGTTGGCGGGGTAGGAAGTGAGAGCGCGCGTACCTTGGTCTTCTTCCTGACCAACCACCATGTCGCTCCCTTCCGCCGTAACCTCCAACTCCAGAAAATCACACCGGAACACGGAGCACGTTCTGGGACACAAATCAAACGCCGTGACGGTATAGTCCCCGTTGGTTTCGAACACCCTGAAGTAGTCCCAGCACGAGCCGACGTCCAGTAGGGTTGGGAGTCTTTTTATTTCTATGTCCTTATCATCCTTCGAGGTTTCTTCGTCACGACTTCTCACTGGAACTAACCCCGGGTCCCCTTTTAACCCCAAATATCCACTGCTCAACTCATTCCTCAATGCATCAAGCTTCGCATCGCTCATCCTCCGTCCATGTTCAGCAAAAAACACCCTCCGTTCTTTCTTCACTTCGTACTCAACCGCCCTGCCTGCGTAAAAGAAATCAACGAAACAATCGTGGCACCACCGCAGGGCCCCTACGACCCATTCCTTCCGCCCAGTTTCCTCCGCGGCTTCGGCGTACGATGTGAGTTCATGAGTGTCTCTTTCATCAGCTTTAGGGAGCTCAGTCGCGGCGTGCCAAGTGCTGGCTTCTATATCAGTCAAGGTTTGTCCCTTTCTTGAGTCATTTCTTGAGTCATCATCAACTTTCGTACTCTCCTTGACCCTGCTCCTCAACTCGACGTGCCTCTTCGTGATCGTCTCCGTGCGCCACTTCTGGCGTGTTTCTTGGTCTTGACTTTCCTTCACCACCTGCTCAATCGACACCCTATCGCTGACTAACAACCCATACGCGGTACTCCAATCACTTCGCACGCGTCGCGTGGCGGCTTTCGCGAGTGACGCGAAGGCAGAGGAGAGGTTTATTACGGTTTTTTTTATTTTTTTATTTTGTGTTTTTCCCGCCGGCGAGTCAACATCATTCTTCAATCGCTTCAAAGGCGGCGAAGTATCGTTTGAGGTTGAGACTAATTGCCCACTAGCGTTAGTATCAGTTGGTACGTTTTCATTATTTCTTGCCTCAGTATCCTTCTGTTTTTCCACCGCCTCAACCTCCTTCGCTGCTGTTTTTGACATGGCGTCAATCGCTTTTTTTATGCCAACCGATGGATCAACCGGATTCGCCGCGAACCCATCTGCGTTGAGTATTTCCCGAGGGTGGAGCTCCAGATCTCTTAAATTCGCCTTCGCGGCGTGGAAATACGCGTTCCGCAGGTTCGTCTCGGTGTGCTGTAACAAACTGGGAGGGATAGCGTCATCGGATACCACGGAAGCGGAGGCACCGAGGGTCATCGCATAAATGAGTCGAGTGCCAAACTCCTACCGTAAACAACGAAAGGGATCAGAATACAACACGCTGCTTATAATACGCTCCGGGTGCTTGTTTCCTAACCCGACCGCTCCCGACAGGTCGGCAAACACGCAACGCGGAGGCACACTGCGTCGCCGCGGAGTGCCTTCTGACGCACCGAGCGTTGTGACCGATCTCACAGGCGTGTAAAGACTGCACTTAAAAAGAAGCAGTCAAGTCCGAGGTCCGACTCGCAAAATCGGCGGCGGCGGCGGCGTAAAAAAAAGCTCTTCTCTCGGAGTACGTGTCATTGCGTCCGCGGGGGCGGAGTGCGACCGAACCGTATATTTGCGTGTGCCTAAGGCGGAACGTACGTTTCGAGGTCACCGCGTTTTCGTGTCCCCCACGATGGGTAAGAAGGACCGACGCAAGGACGGCGCGGGTTCCGATGGCAGGAAAATGGAACTTCCCCAGGCGAATCCCACGGACGATGCCGATCTCGTGCCCGACGACGAGGACGTGGCGTTCGTGAACGCGCACCGAGCGTATGGCGCTTTTTTCGGGGATCGGTTACGCGTGGAGGGCATCACAACTGGGGAGGGACGTAAACGGCGGAAAGGGATCAACGAAGAGGACACGACGAAGGAGTGGGAACGGGGGGGGGCACGAGTGGTGGATGGCAGTGACGAAGACAACGAGAATGACAAACCTCGACAAACGCTCGCATTGCCGGTCAAGCGATTGGACGGTACCGTGGTGCACCAACCCACCGCCCCGGCTAGCATTGACGTGGACGACGTTGATATTGCCAACCTACCCCCCGCGGCCCGGGCGGCGGTGGAGAAGGCGCGGGAAAACTGGGACGGCGACGATGACGAATCTAACGATAAAAGAAAAGAAGGAAAGAAGAAGAGCAAGCGCGCGGCCGAGCTCGCCGAGGAGATGAACAGAACCGAGTACGGACAGAAGAAAAGCGAAAAGTGGTGGGACGAGGGTAAGGCATATGCTGAGGATGGCGATGAAGACGGTGACGATTCGGATGGTGACGATTCAGATTCAGATGTGGACCCGGCGGCGGCGGCGAGGAGAGCGCGAGCGGCAGCTGCTGAAGCGAGTGAAGCCGAGATGTCATGGGAGGAAAAGCTAACCTCGATTCGCGAGAGGATTGGCGTGGCGTGCCAGGGCGTGTTAACCGACCCGGAAGGGAAGTGGCACGAGCTGGAAGAGGTGTTGAAGTTGAGTGAAGACAGAGATTTGGAAATCGCAAGGCTAGGGGCGTTATCAGCTGTGCTGGTGTTCAAAGACATAGTGCCCGGCTACAGAATTCGCCCTTTGACCGAAAAAGAGCTGCAAATGAAAGTCACAAAGGAAACGCAAAAGCTGCGGGACTTCGAAGCCGGTTTGTTGCGGATGTACAAGGGTTTTGTGCGGCTGATTGTGAGGCGAGGAGGTGGGGACAAGAAAACCAGAGCACAGCGGGGGGGGGGGTTTGGGCTGAGTCCAGGGGATGCGTTGACGTGTTTGTGTCAACTCTTAGAAGCCCTTCCGCATTTCAACTTTCGCACCGACGTTTTATCCGCGTTAGTTCCGCACTTGTCTCGAGTGGATTCACAAGCCGCGAGTGTTGTCGCGTCTGCGGTTGCAGGAGCCATAAAACAAGACAAAGCTGGAGATTTGACCCTAGAAGCGTTGCAGATGACTGCGCAGTTGGTGAAGCAAAGCAAGTGTAGTTGTCACCCGTTTAGCCTTGCGCCCTTTCTCGAGATCCGGTTCGACGAAGGCGCGCTAGCATTGGAAGCGAAGAAGAAACAGGAAATCCTCTCCCGCAAGCAAACCAAGAAGAAGAGGGCGGAGGAGCGGGAGCTGATTCGCAGGGGACGGGCAGAGAAGGCGAAGAAGAAAGCAGACAAGGAAAGGTTGAAATCGTTCGGGCACGTCGACGACAATAGCGACGCTTCGGAAGACGAAGAGAATGAGGAAAATCAATTAGACCGGGACATGGAGGAGGGCGCCGGTAAGTTGGACAATGCCAAGAAACGAAAGCTGCAATCGAAGATGCTGGAAGCGGTTTTTGAGATGTACTTCCGGGTGCTGAAGAACGCGGCGAGTGATGTACCGGCGCGAGGGATTCCTCTGATGACCCCCGCCTTGGTCGGCCTCGGTAAATTCACTCATCTAATCTCCGTCACGTTCATGGCGGATTTGATGGAGGTTTTCCGGAAACTGCTCAAGGGCGTTTCGCTCAGCGCGGACCAGAAAGCAAGATGTTTACTCACAGCTTGCGATATTACATCTGGACACGGCGAGGCGCTTCAAGTCGACGCGGGGGAGTTCCACAGGCAGCTTTATGTCATGCTGGGGGAACCCTCGGTGGGGACCGTGGGGTGGGGGAGCTCGCTGGGGGTGGATGGGTTAGATTCAAAAGACGATGACAAAGAGGAGTCGGACCATGTTCTGTTGAGTAACCCGGTAAGCGCGGCGAGTGACGATTCCTTGGACAGAGGGACTTTGAGAGTCAGAGCTTTGCAGAAATTTTTAGGATCAGCGAAGCAGGTGGACCAGGCCAGGGTCGCGGCGTTTGCCAAAAGATTAGCCAGTGCTGCTCTAGCCGCAGAGGCTGGCGAAGCCGTTGGCGTGCTCGGAGTTTCCAGGATGCTCCTTGCCTCGTACCCCCGATCCCGATGCTTGCTAGAAAACGAAAGAATAGGCACCGGAGTGTTCGATCGGGGGAGCGATGACCCGGAAACCGCGGGGGGGCTTTCAGCAGTGCTTTGGGACCTTTCAGTCCTCCAATCGCACTACCACCCTGCGGTACGAGCCGCTGCTAGTGAGGTAGCGAACATGCCGCTGGCCGGTTCTGTGGCGCCCGCATTAGGGAGCCACGCCCCGTCGGAACTCGCCAGGCTGCACAGCACCACTCGAGGCAACTTCCGCCCTGCGATTCCCCCTCCGCCTGCGAGAAAGAAGACGAAGCTGTCACCGCTGGACAGGGCCGCTGCGAGGGGGGAAAACTCCCGGAATACCTTTATGAAACTGGGCAACGAGCTGGATAAGTTTGTGCGCGGGGCGGAGCGCGAGTTTGTTGGAGGTGATGGAACACGAAAAAAAAGGGAAAAAGGTCAACAAGGAAAACCTCAAACAAAAGAGCCTTCGTTCGATCCTGGGCCGGCGTTGCGACGACATTTTACGCAGACTAACTTGTTCGCGCAGCACGAAGAGTTGCGCAAAGAAGCGGCCAAGACCGCGCGGCTGGCCAAACGCGCACGCGAGTTGTTGGAGGAGAAAAAGGCGACGGATGCGGCGAAGCGCAAAACGAAGAAGCCGGTTGACGCGAAGGGGAAGTCGAAATCGAAGGATCTCGGCGCCGTGAAAATGCTGAAGAAGAAAGCGAAGAAGCGACTTTGATAAAGACGTAGACGCATTGACTACTTTACTATTCTAACCTAACCTATGCTCGTCACTCAATTTCCAGCCTTGCACTCTGCGCACTGTATTTCAACTTCCCGTGAGGGCAGGGGGTGCACCTCGCGCGTTGGCCTGTCACCCTTCCATGCCGTGAGGGCAGGGGTTACACGCCGCGCACTTAATTTCCGCTTGCCGTGTGGGCACTGGTTGCACTTCGCGCAGTTGCCTTTCACCTTGCCGTGCGGGCAGGGGGTGCACGCCGCGCAGTCCTTCTTCAGCTTGCCATGGGGGCACCCGTTGCATTCTACGCAGTTCTGCTTCACCTTGCCGTGAGGACACGGATTGCACGCCGCGCACTTGCATTTCTCATTGCCGTGCGAGCACCGCTTTCGACCCATGGTGTGAAACACACGCCACCTCCAGGAGACCCGCGCATCTCTCACCGCCAACGCGCTCCGCAGTTGTGGCAAACAAATTGGAATCTGTTTGATTTTGACATCTGCATTATCGGTCGGCACGCGCCACATCGTCTCGCGCTGGGCCGTGAACTGCTAGGCGCGACCAGGGTAGTCGGCGTCCAGCATACCACGCGCGGTACCATCGCATATATTGTGTCCAATAGAGGTAAGCCCACCTTCGGGGCATCCCTGTGACTAGTAGTCGAGGTACGCCCCCAACCAATTGCATTGGTAAATCGTTTTTTCACTCAACGGGGCTTAAGAAACCTGGGTGGTGCCATTCATCCCCCCCGGCGATACAGCGCCCCGACATCGCCACGGCAAGCTGGGTAACAGAGCGCGTCGGCAAAGCGATGCCCCCGCGCCTAAACCACAGCGCACAGCAGGTGCATGACGAGTTTTGGTTTTTTTATTTGTGATTTTGCATTGAGATTACAGCTCGCATTCTACGCGCACCCATCGTTGACCATCCTTTGGGCACCTTGAGGTTTGCAGGTGACAGAAACGAATGCAATTTTGGCGACGACGCGGTAGCGGCATGCTTCTGCGAAACGCGTACTTGCGATGGGACTGAAGCGATGCCCACACGGCAAGCGGAAAGGCGACTGCGTGGACTGCAACGCCTGCTCCCACGGCAAGGTGAAATGCAAGTGCGTGGAGTGTAACCCTTGCCCTCACGGCAAGTTGAAACATAACTGCGTGGCCTGCAACCCCTGACCCCACGGCAAGGTGAAATATAGCTGCACGGTGTGCAAGCCCTGCCCTCACGGCAAGTTGAAATGCAGGTGCGTGGTGTGCACCGGTTGCCCCCACGGCAAGCGGAAACGCAAATGCGTTGAGTGCAAGCCCCCCTCCCATTGACGCGTACATGTCGTGACGGCTTAGTATTTAATATCACAGTAGTATAGCTATATATCTGACTAATTGCTTACTACTCACACCACCCTCCCCAGCGCCCAGTGCACCGGGAACTGCGACCCCGCCAAGGCGAGCAGCACGTAGTTGTGCGAAGCCCCCATCTGGTTAATTCCGTGTTGGTGTTGCCTAGCTTCCGAGAAAATCACTCTTTTCACGGTTTTCACGATGAACACCGCACTACAAATACTCCCCCAGCACGTCTGGCCAATCAAAGCATATGCCGAAATCCCATCCCCCAACAAAAGCTTCACCACCAGCTGCACGGTGACCAACACGAACGCGTACCCGGTGTACGACGCGATATCGAGCCAAGGCGCCGTGACGCGAACTCTCGAGTTACTCAACGTTCTCAGCGCCACCCACACCAGAAGACTCTCAAAACACCACACCATTCCCCCCCACGAGAAGTGCGTAGCCACCAACTCCGGGGTGAATGTTCCATTGCTCGCTTGAAGCGCACTAGCAGCCAATACATAGCTCCAGAAACCCATAAGTGGCAGGTACAAATCAGGCGCGTTGATGTCCTCCCTCGGGGGTTTGAATTGTGAAGAATTTTGTGGAATGCCGTTGTTCACTTGTGCTCCATTCATTTGCTCACCATACGCGCCTCCCCCTCCATATCCCCCGGGACCAGGACCCCCGTGCTGCGGAACTCTCGCCCAGCTCCCCCGGTGCAAAAACGGACAAAGAATCAACTTCATTTTGTTGTACGCGTAGGACTCGGTGACGTCGAAGTACGCTCTGGTTTTCGCGGACGAGAAATATTTCGCGTAGTTGTTGCTCACGAACGCGGTACCCGCGCCCAGGAACTTGTCACCATAAGCGCCCATGCCGAACTTCGCCAGCGATTTCGGACTCAACGGGATGGACGGGAAACTGGTGTCTTGGTGTTGGCCTCCCATGCCTCCTGCACCCCCTCCATACCTTCCTCCTTGTCCTCCCACGCCTCCACCTCCACCTCTGTGGTGCATGTCGCCACCGTGGCCGGGCACAGAGTTCGGGTTGTACGCGGGGACGGGCTGACCGTACCCCTGGGGGGGGGACCCGGGGGGAGCGAAGGCCTGGGGTAGGGGTTGAGAGGTGGAGAGGGATACGGGTCAGGATATGGTCGAGATGCATATAGTATACATGGACAGTCTCTTCTTTTGTCTCGAATCTCGCAGCTGTCCCGAATCTGAACGAAACAACGGGTGGAAAATGTTGGGTTGCTGTTTGCCATACACGCACCTGCTGCGGGTTCGCCCAACCTTGACTCATCTGTTTCGACTGGTGGACGACGCGCGAGGGTGGAAGCAAAGAGTTCCACCGCAAGCGTGCGCGTCTAGTAGTGGGGATTGAAGAGAAGGGGACCTTAGTGAGATCCGGCCGGAACAGAGCCCAACGTTTTTCCGAACGGACGAGATCGACTCTCTAAAGATTTCAAGACTGCTTGTCTGACTGTTTGCTAATACGAGTCTCCAATGTTCTCAGCATTCAATCCTCCCTCGTCAGGTCGGGGCCGCTCGCCACACCAGCACGCGCGATGGCGTTGCGTGCATCCGTGGCGCGGCTCGCCACCAGTCAGGGCCTTTCCGCCCCTGCGGGTGCCCCCGTGTTCTCCGCTACCTTGCCTGAAGCCAAGGCGCGGTCACGGCAGTTCTTCAGAGATGTAAGTTGCTCGATCCACAGCCCCTTTCGCCGCGCGTTCAGCGTCGCTCGTGTGTGTGGAATACTTACGAGAAGCGGAAGCTCGGTCGTCGCGCGTTACGCACATTCGGCGAGCCCACTGGACGGCGTTGTCACCCCTCACGTAGGGGCGCAGCCCAAGTCCCGCCAAGAGTCACGCCAACACACATCGCACTAGGGTTGTTCCAATTTCAGACAGACTGAGGACAGGGTGGCTTTTCGACACCTACGCGTGTCCTCCTACCTACCGATTGACCGATGACATGGCCGATGACATGACTGACTGACCTCTCTATATCCCCTTTCAAACCTTAAAATACAGGTGTGCCGCGAAGTGCCGTGGATCATGCGCACGTACTGGCTGGAGGAGGTTACTACGACGGCGGCGTTGCGATCGCGGTTGGCGAATGAATTCCGCTGCGCAACCACGGACAACCCCGCGGTGATCGACGTGATGCTGTTCAAAGGCGCACAGGAGATGGTCACCGTTATGGCGCACCACTTCCAACGGCACCACCTTATCACGAAGTTTGTTGCACCGGAGAGTAACGCGATTCTCAAAACCACGGCGAAGCCGCAGTCTAAATTTTTAAGCTCGTTTCTTTCGGGGAAACCGACTGTTGGGCACCACAACTACACGGCGGAAAAAGCGTGAAGTGGGTATGAGCAATTAGTGTCCAGTAACGGTGGCGAGTGACGTGCGTAGCCCGTCTGTCGAGGTGTGTCGAGTCTAGTCGAGACTGTGTAACAAATATTCAGAAAAACACGAGAAACTGCTTGCCAAAAACTCCTCTTCGCGTTTTTATTTGAAATCTAGGCACACTTCTTCGGCACTCCGAGCCGCACTCGGCGTGCCTCCTGATGGCGCATCCCGCGACGAGCCAGGCACTTGTATCCGCGAAGAAGCATCTGGACGCGATCGATGCGATTGTAAAGTCCGCCTCACCGGCAGCGGCGGCGTGTTTAGCACCGCTCGTCGCGATCCTGCACAACAACCACTCGGCACACTTTTTAAGCCAGAGTTTTGGGTCACCCGTCAAGAGTGACACTAACGAGCCCAACCCCACCACGGCTTTGATCGATGAAGTCTTGGAAGCCCTCGTTCCAGTCGCCAAAGCGCTCGCGGCGCAGGGGCAAGCGGTCTCAAACGGCGCTGCTCCGTCCGCACCTGCCGTCCCCACAAAGTCTGAGCGCGGATTCACAGATGACGAGATTCTGTGCTCTACTCAATCGCCGGTCTCGTTTGTGTACCCCCGGGGAAAGTTCGTGGTGCACTGTTTGCGCTCCAAGTTCGCCCTGGAAAACACAACCCCCAAAGGCACCACTACGTATTTAATCGAACATAAACACGTCCGGAAGGTTTTGGCGCTGGAGCGCGGAGATAGCAACGACACGAAGGATGTGATGATTGCGTTGGATGGTACTGCGGCGTTGCAAGTCGGCAAGCAGTCTGTAAAAACCCTTTTAGCCCAAGTCAGAGGCAAGGATAAGCCAATCGAGGTTGTGAAGCGGCTGGAGATGGGTTTGGATGAGAGGCTTAAGAGTGATGGATCCAGAGATGCGGGTCAAGCGTTGACTGCTTTCCTCGAGTTGGCCACCGGAACAAAAAAAGCCAGCAAACCGAAACTCACCGGCGCCAGCGGTTTCGCCGGCGTCGCCAACAAGGGTTGTGTCAAGGCGAACGTCAAGTTCAACCAGGGATTCCTTTTCTGCGTCCCGGACGGGTTCGCGTTCGTGGATAGGCCGAGTTTGTGGCTGCCGTTTGACGATATAGGTGACTTACAGCTCGCCAGAGCGGAGGGCGTGGGGAGCTCGTTCGACTTGATGGTGTCGACCGAGGCGGGCGCCGGCGGCGATTCCTACGAGTTCGGCAACATCTCACGCGAAGAGCTTGACGGGGTTCGGCGGTACCTCGCGAAGAACTGCGCGGAGGCGAAGGATGAAGGAGAACCTGGTACGGCTGACGCGATGGACGATGACGAGGAAGACGACGACGAGTCTGATGAGGATGACGAAGACTTTGGCGTTGAGGAGAACGAATCCGAGAGCGACGGAGAAGAGAGCGATGACGATGACGAGGACGGGGATGAAGGCGATGTAGTTGAGGAGGAGAGCGATGCCGAAGAAGAGAGCGACGGGAGCGACGGGGATGATTTGAAAGTGACTTCTCAAAAGGTTGGCGAGAAACGGAAAGCGGGGGGCAAGCCGGATGATGACGCCATTCCCGGAACGGGCGTGGTGGCGGAAGGGGAAGAGGAATCAGACGAGGACGAGGATTCCGACGAAGACGGAGCGTTCGGAGTAGTCGCGGCGAGGTAGGTATTTATTTTTTGATGGATGAAAGCGCGTCGAGCGTTCAGTACAATGTAAACACCGGGCGTGTTCTTCAGCTTATTCGTCGAAACCATTTTCAGCGCTGTCGCTTTTCAGATCTTAAAGTTACTCGATTCGTCACTCCACCCTGCGCCGTGGATCTGCGTTTGGGCGCGATGGCGTTGGCGGCGGCGGCGGGCACTTCTTCTACTGCTGTGCCGCGCGGTCTGAAATCTGGGTTCTCTATGCGCAGACAGTCTGGCACTACTCGCAAACAGTCCCGCGGATGCGCAATCCGGGGTGCCGTGCATGCGGCAGATCAACCATCCGCGTCCGCCGCTTTCGTGGGTTCAGACGGGATTCCATTCTTCGCGCTTACGGATGCCGATCGCGCGTCTGAATTAAGAGCGGATGCATGCGCGATGCGACGAGCGGCGGAATCGAAACAAGCCGTGCTGTTGCCACTGAGTGGGGGTAAGGTTTGGGTGATTCCGATTGAGATGAATAATGAATCAGGTGACGACGAAAAAATATCGCACGTCCGGTACCGCCCCGCCACTGCGTTGTTACTCCAAGTACCCCCTGAGACTTTAAATCGATCAGCAATGAGTTTCCTGGGCTTCAGAGCGGGGGACAACGCGCCGATTTTCTGCGCAGACGTTAGTGACGTTGAGGAAGAAATTAAGGATGTGGTGAAGCGAGGTGAAGGCGCTGATGCCGATAATATAATCATCGAAACCTCCAAAGACGCCAAAGCCGTCGGTCCAAACTTGCCGAAATTCGACGCCGGCATCCTGGCCGCCGCGGCTGGCTTGTTGAAGTGGCAACAAACAGTTCGGTTCTGCTCCGAGTGCGGCAGTAGGACGAAATTAATTAAAGCCGGGCACAAAACGCAGTGCCTGGACGAAAAGGACATAAAATGCCCCGGTGTGAACTACCCGAAATTGATGCCCGCGGTGTTGACGTTGACTACTTGTGGAGACTATTGTCTGCTTGGACGGAATTCTAAGTGGCCGCGGGGGTTCTACAGCTGTCTCGCCGGGTTCGTGGACCAGAGCGAGAGCCTGGAACAAGCCGCGGCGAGGGAGGTGCTTGAGGAATCCGGAATAGAGGTGCTTCACAACAGCACGAAATTCGTTAGCTCTCAGCCGTGGCCGTTTCCCAACCAGCTGATGGTCGGGTTTCGAGCCGAGGCGGAGGAGAAGACGATCACGATTGATGATGGGACTAGTAAAAATGGTGCAAGCACATCCCAATTCAAATACCCCCCCAACCCGAACCTGGATCGGGAGGAGCTGAAAGACGCGCGGTGGTTCCACAAGGACTGGTTGAGGGAACAACTGGGGAGGCACGCCGATCCCAGGGAAGACCTATCGCGAGGCGGACGGAAAGAAATTCCCCTTGGCAGTATAGCGTTGCCTGGTACGCACGCGTTAGCCAGGCACTTAGTTGAACAGTGGGTTTTGGAGGAGAGCGGTGGGAAAAATAAAATTCCAGTCGTGGCGTTCGCAGGGGGTGAATCGCCGCCGACGCTGCCGCCCACGAACCGATCGCACGTTTTCGCGGTTGTGGAGTTTCTGGGCGAGGGCGGCGGAAGCACCACCGCGGTGCGGTTCCAGCCCACCGGGGGTGGAGGGGCGCCCACCAAGAACGACCACGAGCGGCTTCTTACTGATTGCGAAAGGGAAGCGTCTAGGTTGCGGGGGTTGTTGGCGAAAGCAGAAGGCGCTAATTTGAAACAAATTCTAAAAATGCTAGGCGGCGGGCAGATTGACTTCACCGGCGGCGAGGTTTCGGAGAGCGCAGCGTATGACGATGAGCGGGAGGCGTGTTTAGTGGCGGTGGTCAGGAATGGTGGAGGTGGGGATTCAGGAGGCGTAGAAGTACCTGCCGCGAACCAGGAAGTTCTCTCCGCGCTGTTGAGGAGGCAGTACCCCATGCACGACGTGCTGATTCCGGGTATAGGGCAGTGATATTATTATAGGTAAGATGTAGTGTCGTTTGGGGGCAATGCACGTCGTAACAGTGTAACAAGCCTCATTTAGGTCTCTCTCTATCTTTTCGTGAGGACGACCTCACTTGTCTTCAGTAGTCACCCGTCTACTTGCCGATGCTGAAGTAGCCGCAGATCGTGAACGGCTCGGGCTCTTGCTTGATTTCGGGTTCTTGTTTGATCTTCGTGGAACTCTCCTGCTCGCGCTTGATTCGCTTCGAACTCGGCGGTCCCGCGCGTGCCGTTTTGCACTCCGCGCACCTAGACTTCCGCTTGCCTTGGGGGCAACCGATGCACTCCGAGCAATGGCATTTCACCTTGCCGTGGGGGCAAGGGGTGCACGCCGCACACTTGCGTTTCACCTTGCCGTGAGGGCACCCGACGCACGCCACGCTGTCGTGTTTTACCATACCGTGGGGGCAGGGGGTGCATTTCGCGCAGGCGTCTTTTCGCATACCGTTAGGGCACCGCTTCCTTCCGATGATCACCGTGCGATCGCCAAGTCGTGCCTCGCCGCGCGCAGCGCCCCTCGTTGTGAAAGCCACGACTTGCTCGTTCCGATATCATGAAACTTCGGTTTTCTCGGAACAGGTGTTCTCAGGTTTTAGGTTATAAAATGACGTTTCGCGACCAGTCTGGTTTTACTTCCAGGTGGGCGTGGCATGAGCATTCCCGTTTGCGTCGGGTCAGGCGTTACCCGAGTATTCGGTGCACCGCGATCGGGGCAACCAGGGCGAGGCGGAGGATCGATCAAAACGACTGGAGTACCGGAAGGTTCAGGGTCATCGAAAGGCATTCGATTTCGCAAGTCCATCGCATTACGAGGTGTCAAAACCCGAGCTTCGATGCAGTCCCCCACCGAGAACACGGCTACCGCTAAGTGGCAAACCACCGTGGAGCGCGTCTCCAAAGCCGTGGTTGTGATTAAAACCACCGGCACGAGGGCGTTCGACACGGAAAGCGCGAGCTCTGCGTACGCCACTGGATTCGTAGTGGACAAGGAGCGAGGCATAATTTTAACAAACAGACACGTGTTGCGCCCCGGGCCAGTAATCGCGGAGGCTGTTTTCCAGAACCGGGAAGAGGTGAGTTTAAAAGCGCTTTACGCAGACCCGGTACACGACTTCGCGTTCTTCCGGTTCGACCCAAACGATATCAGCTTCCATGACGTGACTGAAGTTGTGTTGAATCCAACCGGCGCCAAGGTCGGGCTTGATGTGAAAATTATAGGCAACGACTCCGGCGAGAAGCTGAGCATCTTATCAGCAACTTTGGCAAGATTAGACCGAGACGCCCCCAAGTACGGCAGCAAAACATATAACGATTTCAACACGTTTTACGTCCAGGCCGCGTCAGGGACCAAGGGGGGGAGTTCGGGCTCGCCGGTGGTGAATGTGGACGGCGTCGCGGTTGCGTTGAACGCGGGGTCAAAAAATAAAGGCGCGTCTGCTTATTACTTGCCGTTGTTTCGAGTCCAGAGGGCGCTTGAGCTGTTGCGAGATGCTTGTCCGGCTGGTGATGACGGTGTGTTGGATGTCAGCGCTCCACTGTGGCACCTCCCGAACGTCCCTCGAGGCACGCTTCAAGCCACATTTTGCTACAAGGGCTTTGACGACTTGCGGCGCATGGGCTTGCCGCTCGAAACAGAAAAGCTTTTGCGAGAAGCGCAGGTTGAGGAAGGGGGTACCGGGGCTTTAGTCGTGGAGGACACTACGCCTGGCGGCCCGTGTGAAAACGCGGGCGTGCAGGTTGGAGACGTACTTGTTGGCTTTGACAGTTTTGGGGTTGTGTACGTTACGAATTTTGTAAAACTCGAACGAATTCTTGATGACAACGTCGGAGAGGAAATTACGCTCAACTTGTCGCGCGCCGGGGAGATGGTTAAGATAACGTTAACCCCGGACGATTTACACAAAATAACCCCCTCCAAATTCCTAGAAATCAACGGAGGTGTCGTACACGCGCTTTCGTACCAGCAAGGGAGGAACTTCCAAATGGAAGCGGGTCAAGTTTATGTCGCCGAGCCCGGTTATGTGTTAGGGTTAGCCGGAGTTCCTAAGCACGCTATTATCAAGGAATTAGACAACACACAGACGCCTGATTTGGACTCGTTCGCGAAAGTGTATGCGAGGCTAGTGAGAAAGTTCAACAGCTCGAAAGATGGAGACTCCTCCACCAAAACCAACTTGAAGTACTTCACGAAGGATGAAAGACACAGAGTAAAAACTGCAACAATCAGGGCGCACTTCAACTGGCACGTGTCGCCGACGTTTTTCGAGCGCGACTGGCGGAGCGGGATGTGGGGAAAGACGGGGCTGCTTGACGTGGTTGTAGAGGACGGTGCGGAGGACGCGGATGCTATGGACGTCACGAACAGCGATAAAACGGAAAAAACGAAACGACGTCGCGTAGCGGAAGAAACGAAGGAAGTAACACAAGAAAACAACAGGGCTGAGAACAACTCCAACAACACTAGCCTCTCTGAACGCGTGGCGCAAACCGTGGAGCCCTCGTTGTGCATCGCCAAGTGCGACATCGCCAGCGTGGCGCTGGCGGACGGCGTGTACTCCCGTTCCTTCGAGGGCAACGGGTTGGTGCTACACCACGACCTCAAAAACAACATAGGCATAGTAGTGGTGGACAGGAACACAGTGCCGATTTCAAGTTGCGACGTGCTTCTGACGTTCGCGGCGTACCCATGCGAAGTCGCGGCGAACGTGGAATTTCTGCACCCCACGAAAAACTTCGCATTGGTGAGTTACCGGGTGGATGCGTTGCCGGAAGTGGCGAGGAGATGTATCAAACCGGCAGTAGTACGTAATGCTGCTACTACTGGTAGTACAGTTACCCATACTACCCATAATACACCTATACGAAGAGGCGACGAGTTAGTTATTGTCGGGCTTAACAATCACTGCCGGCCTCAGTCGCGAAAGGTATCCATCGCAGACGCGGCGACGTCCGCCGCAGTGCCCTCCGCGGACATTCCCCGCTTCCGAGCCGTGAACGAAGAAACGCTGAAGCTGGATATCGACCTTGGGTTTGAGTACGGCGGAGTGCTAGGGGATTCTGACGGAGTAATCAAAGCCTTATGGGCGTCATACGCCACCCCAGCCAGCGACGGCGAAGTTGACGGCGTGGTACGGGGGATGTTTATTGATTCAGCGGTTAACGCGGCGCAGCGGGTGTTGACATGGATGGAGTCTAAAGAAGAGAAGCAGCACGAGATCACGGTGTTGGACGTGGAGTTCGAAGTGATCACGTTATCGAAAGCGGCTAACCTAAACGTCCCGCAAACCTGGATTGATGCTTTGTTGAAAAAAGATCCCGAGAGGAGGCAAGCGCTCGTAGTCGCGTCCACCGTGGCAGGGACGAACGCGTCGAAAATGTTACAAGACGGCGACGTCGTTTTGCAAGCGGCTGGTCAGACGTGCGTTACGTTCAGTGATGTCGACCAGGCGGTGGATGCAGTAGGTGAAGAGAAACTCTTACCCGTCACGGTTTGCAGAGGCGGCGAGATTCACGAACTTTCCGTGGAACTCTCCGCCGTCTCCTGCGTCGGCACCGACCGTCTGATTCATTGGGCAGGATGTATAGTCCAAAAGGCACACAGACCTGTTGCCGAGCTAGGTTTCACCCCTACCGTTGACTGGGACGGCGAGGAAATCCCCTATGAGGTTTTCATTTCCCGGTGGTTCCATGGGTCACCCGCGCACAGGTACGGGCTGTACGCGCTGCACTGGATAGTCGAGGTGAACGACCAACCGACGGTGACGATTGACGACTTTACAGAAGTGGTGACGTGCGTGGAGAACAACACGTTCGTCCGGATTAAGCTCGTGTCGCTACAAGGGCGACCGAAAGTCCTAACCGTCAAGGTGGATCACCACTACTGGCCCACTTGGGAGCTCCGGAAGAGCTTGAAAAAGGGGTGGGAAAGGGTGTTGCTGTGAGAGACGCAGAGGCGAGCATTGTTATTTATTTTCCACAATTTCTTATTCACACTCTGTGTTCTCGAACAAACGCTTCGAACCCCGCCTTACTTGTCAAAGTCGAAGTAGCCTTGAATGGTGAAGGGCTCCGGCTCTTGCGTGATGTTGGGTTCTTGTTTGATTTCGGGCTTGAGCTTAATCTCGGGTGAACTCTCCAACTCGGCGGATCCGCGCACGCTGACTTACACGCGGCACACGTCTTTCCGCTTGCCGTGAGGGCAGCAGTTGCACGTCGCGCAGTTGGCTTTCAGCTTCCCGTGAGGGCAGCCGACGCACTTCACGCAAAGGCCTTTCACCTTGCCGTGGGGCCACGGGTTACACTCCTTGCAATGGTTTTTCTGCCTCCCATGCGAGCATCGCTTCGAAGGCATCACTCCCGGTCAGTCGTTACGTGCTGCGCGCCACGAGGTATGCTCGTACGCGAAGAGGAGTCGTAGCTTTGAGGCGACGTTGTTCGTTCCGAGACAGACGTAAATTGTGTGACTTCCAATATATATTTTCCAAGCACTGCGGATTCGTACAATTCGATCGACCATAGAGCCCTTTCTCTCACTTCCTCAAGGACCAAGCACGCCTTACTCGCCTTCCGGTGCCCGCGTGGACGTGCTGGTAACCCCTTTCGACCGGTCTCCTAAGGGTCCCGACCCCCGTTCGGATCGACGAGTTCTTGGGGCATAGGATATAAGGATTATATATTATGGCGAATTCCTCCGGAGGAAAGTCCCTCGGCGCGATGAGCCGCATGCGCGCTGCGATGAAACGCATGAAGCCCACGCCTGGTGATGTGAAGAGCGACCTTCTCGTAGTGATCGCGAGCCGGCTAATCATGAACGGCGGAAACTCGGTTAGCGCGAATGACGTGGTGAACGCATCCAAAATGGCGCCCGCGGATCGGTGGATAAAAAACGCGTTCGGGTCTGCTTACCAATTAACATCTGCCACTGTAGAGCAAGCCCTGTCAAAAGTAAAGGAGCACTTCACGAAATCCAAGGACGGGCGGTTCGTGATGAAAGGCTGGCCGTTAGCGCGACGGCTGGAGTGCAGAATAAACGAAGACTGGGGCGCGGAGTGGCGAGTGGATGAGAGATTAGGAGTAGAAAAGAACGTCGGCAAAAACGCGGGAGCGCGACCAAAAGGGAAAAGAGAAACGAGGACTGGCAGGATTAACTCAAAAACGATGGGTCCCGGTGGTGCTCAAACAACAGAAAAGAAAGCGCCCTCCGGCAAGAGAAGAGAACATTCTGGACGACCCACCGGCAGACCTGCTAAAAAACCAAACTACGGCAAAGAAACTCACGGGAAGTCGACCCGAAACCTTCCATCCGATTCGGATTCGGGCTTCAACGAGGGATCTGATGAAGATGAGGAGTTAACGACTCAAGGAAAAGGGGGACAAAATGGTGGCACACAACCACCCAACACGCACACTCTCGTGGAACCCGGCGACGTCTCGTCCATTATCCGCTTTTTCGGAGATCCACGCGTGGGGGACATGCACAGACACCGAACCTACTACAACGGCTTCGACGTGTTGACCCGAGAAGGCGATGACTTGATTGAAGCCAAATACCGCGCCGGCGACTTGGTGTATTGCCTGCCTGGCTCGGAAAACGAAGCCATGTACCTCGCTCAGATCGAGTCCGTGTTCTCTGACCCGAACGGCCAGTGGGTGGAATGCGCTTGGCTTGAGCGAAGTGAGGAAATCGAAGCGCTCATCGGCCCTGACGCGTGGAAGGAAGTCGACGCGCTTGACAACGAGGTTTTTTTAACGCTAGCGGTGAACACAAACGCGGTGCAGACGATTGAAGGGAAGTGTCGAGTGGTCACTGAGGCGCAGTATGTCGCTGAGAGGGATTCAAAAGATTCAAAGAATTTAAAAGAATCACAGAATAATTCAAAAGCGCTTCCAAGCAAGAAAGATAGCTCAGCCAAAGATATCGAGACGTTCGTGTGCCGCCGCGCGCTGGTCGGGACGATGAAACCGCCCGACAAAAGGAAAGAAAAGAACGCCGGGCGATCCAACCCTCAAACCTCGGTGGTGTCCGGGATGTTCGCGCCGGTTACGTTCGAACCGGGGAAAGGGTTCAGGGTGGTGCTGCCTGGAACGGGGAGCAAAGCGAAGAAAGGGAAGGGGAAGGGGAAACGATAGAGATGATGAGTAGACTGCATTTTACTTCCAAAAAGTGGGTTTCCTTAAAAAAACTCGTTGTTGATTTATCCGTTTACCTTTTGCCCTCTTGTGGCCTCATCATACCCGGCGTCGCCCGCACGCCTTGGAGGCCGTCGGTGTTACCCGAGCAAACACCAGAGTAGGCGATAAATAGACGAGACGTGCGTGATGGCGTGTACGACGTGAGCGGAGGGAAAGCCCGTAGCTGTACGAGGTCGTGGTGTAGATTCGCGAACTCGAACCATCGCAACTCCATTTGTTGATTTGCGGTGAGACGATGTCTCGGCGCGGTCGCCCTCCGTACGCGGACGATTCCGACGCACGGCAACGTTCTTCCACCTTTTTCGGTGAAATGCCACCGTTAAGGGCGAACACGAACGCGTCCTCCCGGCTTTCCGCCGTGCTCGGCGCGCGGCCGGCGCGTTCGCGGGACCCGTCGCCTTCATCGAGACGAGGCACTGGGCACGCCGTGGCTTTCGGTCGGACCGTCACACCGCGAGCATCGCCTCACGTGACGCCCCGGGTAACCCCGAAACCCAGCCCCCGGAAGCCACCCCCCGTGTGGACCGCGTCCGAGGCGTATTTACAGCGAGTCCGGGACATGGAAAAGACGGTTCGACGAGATGGTGATGAGAGCGACACGAGTTCGCAAAATTCAGATCTCTACGAACTCTCGGACGACTCCATTGACGAAAAACTCGGCGCGCTTCCGGGTGGTAGAAGTAGCAAAGGAGACCGGGAGACTGGAGGCCGCACAGTTCGTCAGCGGTCAACAAGTCCCCATGCGTTCATACGGACGATGAGCTCATCACGGAATACTAGTAGGCACTCTCAGTCCCCGAAAAGCGCGCGTCGCAAGGTTTCCTTTGTCCCGAAAGAGTACTTGCACGAAAAAAGCACAACAGTTCCGCCGCCCGAACCGCGGCGTCGGACAGAATATGTTCAGCCCACGCCCCAGGGAGCACCTGTTTCTGAAAGCAAACCAAACACAAGCCGGTCATACTCACCTCTGCGCCGGCGGTTGCCTAAGAAACCCTCGCTGGCGACGCCCATTGTGAAAGACGTGTACATAGACCCGGAGCTGGAGAAAGGGGAGGACTTACCCGGACCCGACGAGTTCGTGCGTTCGGCGAACGCGCAACGGAACATACAAGTGGTGGTCGACGCAGTCACGGATCAGTCAACACATTCCACCGATTCCGCATCACAAGCATCTAGCTCCGTGAGTTCGTTGGACCCTGCTGAGCTGGCGACGCCGCCCGTGGACCCGACGCGCATCGCGAGCCGCGTGGCGGGCGTGTTGACGGAGGTTGCGACCAGCGCCGGCGTCACGCGCTCGGACAATCCTACCTCTTCTGGCACTTCCGACCAGTCACCTACCGGCGGTTTGGTCCAAAACATCGCACGCCGCAGTTCTGATGCGTTGCTCAGCTCCGTAACCCCCACGGTAGACTCAGTCGGGTCTGTTTTAAATCGATCCACCGTGAGTGACAGCGGCGGGTCGGTTTTAAATTCGCGATCCATCTCCTTTGGCTTTGAGGTTGGTGATCCGTCGGTACAGAAAAAAACCGGGTCATCACGATCGCCGGTAATCAGGTCTCCGAGCCGGTCACCAGTGCGGAGTACGGGTAAAAGTCACCACCACATTCCGCAACAGTTTACACGGTACAGTCTTTCAAAATTCACCGGGTCTCCCGCCTCGGTGTGGGTCCCGCCCGGTATCAGTTTACCTCGCGCCGCAGGGTCATCCCCGTCGTCGCTGCAGAAAAAGTTTGCGAGCGACATGTTCGCCTCTCCGATTTACGGACACGGCAAATCTCCTCACTCCCCCGCGTCCTCCGCGCTCACTTCTGCGTCAACATCTGCCGTGAAAGCAGCCGCTGCCGCTGCGCAACGCAGGTTCGCGTTCGCCGCGGCGGTGATGGGTGAGGCGACGCGCCTGGGGGCGGACGACGGGATCGTCGCCTTTGACGTCGACGAGTGCGGGTGGAGGGTGCAGCAACAGAGGTTCGCGGGTATCGAGGAGAGCGATTTGGAGACCGATTCGGAAGGCAGCAGCGTGGAACCCCGCAGTGTGTCGCTACAACCTTCTCAAGCAGCGCACGCATCGTTAGTGTCCGACCTCCGAGCTGTCGCCCTGGCCCTAGGCGAGGAAGTAAGCGCGGCGTCCGCTCGGGAAGCCGCCAGGAAGCTGCAAATCGCAGCCGCGCGGGCTGATGCCAAGATGGCAAGCCTCAATGAGGAACAAAGAGTGCGACACGTACGCAGGGCGAATGCGCATACTAGGCGCGCCCTCTGTCGCCTTGTGAGACACCGAGTAAGGCAGTGGCGAATCACCGCGAGCAAAATCCGAGTTGTGCGCGCCGCGGGGAAGAAGTGGCGCTCCATCACGCTGCGAAATAAAAACCGGAAACATTTCGAATGCAGACGGGCGGATGCGTTTTACGGCGAGAATCTATTGGTCCGCGCGAACAGGTTTTTGAAGGCGTGGCGAATGCACACGTGCGAGAGGCGTGGGATGACTGAGCTCGCAGAGCTGGCTGTTCTAGGCGCGCGACGAGCCCGGATGCACTGCGCAATCGATACCTGGAGGTTCTATACGAAACAACAATTAGCGGAACGCGTGTTTATTATTTCGGGCGTGAAGAAAGCGGCGCAGTATTCAAACGTCCGACGGTTCCGGTACGTCACGAAATCGTTCAAAGCCTGGTCCGGGACGTGTCGGAGGTTACGTGACGGTCGTGAAACGGTCGCACGTATGAAAGTTGCGCTATTCAGACTCAACCTAGGACGGTGCTTTCACTCGTGGTTCGGGGTGTCGCAACGGAAATCGAGCGACGCAAAGGCGGTGCTTCGCGAGTGTATCGCCGAGGCGCAGCTGCGAAAAGCATTACGGAAGATGGCAAACACAAACGATTTAAGAAACAGAATCAGGGCTTGGTATTTGAACGTCCGGGAACGGCACCTCACAGCCTTGGGGCACTGGGCGGGGAGTGTGGCGAAGCGCTCGTTGTTATCCTGGAGGGCTTTGGCCGTCGCGGGACGACGAACCCGCGCGCGAAGACGAACCGCGCAGGCGCTGAAAAAAATCGTGCGCGCGCAAACGAACGAGCAGAATTTATTATCAAGACACTACGACAGAGAATCTAAACACGTGTACGGCGACTTTTTCGACACGTTCGACTTTCCCACGCCGTCGCCGTTGCGAGGGAGTCCGGGGAGCAGTGAGGATTGCAGTGATTACTCTGAGAGGAAAAGGAAATCGCTTCGAGGCGGTGCGCAAAACGCGTTGCGAGATGTCAACGGGCGGCTCGCGACGAGTCTTCGAAACTTGAAGAGTCGAAAGAAGGACGGACAGACAAAGAACCCTGGATTCTCGCGGCTCGCGAAAGACGCCGTATTGCTGTCGAAGCTGACTGAAAAGACGGAGCGGTATGCGAACGACCCTACGACGCCGCGACGCATGGCCATGAAGGTTGGGGCGGTGAGTAGGCATAAATCGAGCACGATGAAACCGTCCGTCGCTTCCAGAAAAATCTTTACCGAAAAAAATCAAGACGCTTCGCCAGTTTCCTTCGGGGGCTATGTTTCTCCAGCGGCTACCCGCGCGCGGTTGTGGGAAGCCCCCGAGCTGGAACAGTCATTGAAACAGCTGGCGCCGACGGTGTGGAGAACCGCGTTTCAGGAAGCCGTGAACGAGGAGGAGGATCCCGATTATGTTAGCGACGAAGACGAATCCGCCGAGCGACTATTGGAAATGGCGAGACGCTCGAAACGTCGCGTCGCGTGGCATTAGCACTACTAGTCATTATGAGATATACTGTCTACGTATCTTACATACATTGCCTACGCATCTGGATCATGCTCTATGCCTATCACGAGTTCCTTTCCCATGATAGATAGCACGGTGACTCGAAGCCCTTCGCCGTCGTCGAACCTGGTCATCAACTCGGTGCCAACTGGGTCCCATTTCTCAATCCCAGGTGCAGGTTCTTCCGAATTCAGACTCAACCCTACGTCCTCCTTCACTTCGCCCGATTCAGTTAACAGGGAAAGGAACCCCGTGTCCGAATCAACGTCCATTAGGGAATAAGTTGTTTTCGTAGTAACCGGGACGTCTATGCCGTGGAAACCCGCGGTGAGGTTCAGGGTGTCTTCGTACGTCTTGCCGGTGAAGACATTCGGGCCTTTGATGTGAAGTCTCCGATTTCCATTCGCAGTCGCCTTCGGGAGAACATCACACACGTCCAACTTGCACGGGTTTCCCCGCACGAAGCAGTACGACCCCTTCTTTACCGCATCAGGCTGAACCTTTAACACGAGCTCCTCCTCCGCCATCGCCCCGGGGGGAAGCAAGGCGCGTGCGCGTCTGATGACCGAAAAACACGAATGACAGTTTCGTTGATGAAACTGGATTCGTTTTCGAGTGAGCTGGCAATCGATTCTTTGTCAGTTCAACTCGTGGCTTCCTCAGCTCGCGCACTCCGGACACGCGCACCTTGGCGGTTGAGAGCAGGGTTTAGCGAACCCCTTAACGCGATGGCTACCGCGGCGCACCATGCGAGTGTGGCCAGCACGTCAATGTGTAGCGCGCATCGGCTGAGGTCGAAACAGTCGAAAAATATATCGGCACCCCATCGAACGCGACGACGAAGTGTGGTCCCTCACGCCGCGTCCCTCCCCTCCTTGACCTCGGACTCAACCTGGCGGCTGCAGTTCGAGTTCTTCTCAGGAAAGGATGATAGTACTACACCAGACCGGGTCATAACGAGCAAAGTCAAGTTCGTGCTGGACGAGGGGTATGAACCGCCTCAGGGCTTGATTGAGATTGTGGAAGATTCGGAAGGCATGTTCAGCACAGTCGAAACAACCGCAACCGGTGTTCAAATGAACAACCGATGGACGTTGGAAGAGGACCCGAACGAAAAATCAGCAGGGCTGTGGATCTGGGGCTTGTTCGAAGACCCTTTGTACCCGTACCTTGTGTTTTCCATGGACGTGAACAGGATCGACGTCGCGGACTGCGGAAAGTATCACATTCCATCCGGTACTTTATTCGCCGAGGTGAAACACCAACGCGGGTCGAAGAGTGGGTCGGTTTTAACGGACGGCGTTTTATCATTCAAGGTAACGAAAACATACCAAGCCGACTTAGTTGGGCTTTCGAAAGTCACCGTGGGGGAACCGAACCAGTGCGGGCGGTTGAAAGCGGAGTGCGTTTAGTGGTTGGAGTGTCGAGATTTATTTCTATATTGTTTGTAAAAATGTGATGCTGTCTTTTGTCTTTAATAAGTGTCTTTACTTCTCGTGCGTATCACTGGCCGTCGTCGAGTCCGAAATAGCCGCGGATGGTGAAGGGCTCGGGCTCTTGCTTGATCTCGGGTTCTTTCTTGATTTCGGGCGAACTCTCCGGCTCGCGTTTGATTCGCTTTGAACTCGGCTGATCCGTGCTGGGCGCTTTGCACGCTGCGCAGTGGTATTTGTGCTTGCCGTGAGGGCAACCGTTGCACACCGCGCAGTTACCTTTCACCTTGCCGTGCGGGCAGAGCTTGCACTTCGCGCAGTTCTTCTTGACCTTGCCGTGGGGACACGGGTTACACTCCTTGCATGCGTGTTTCTGCCTTCTGTGCGGGCACCGCTTACGTTGTCTCCCCATTATTCACCTCCGCGCGCGCATAAGTCTGCGCTCTGTGCGCTACGACGTGCGAATACCCGAGTTGTAGCTTTCGTGCTCAGAACTCTCGGACCACCAAAATAATTCCTCGGACGACTCCTTTTTTCCCTATCGGCGTTTCCCAGAACAGCACGCGTTCGTCGTAGTCTTTCGCGTCTTCGTGGTACTCACACACTTCGCGCGCCGCCTGCGTATCGCACACGCCGCCGTGCGCATCGCCCCACCGTACGGAACGCCGACCGTCGAAGCACAACCCCTGTTCTTCCACGTGCGTGTTCTTGCTCCACTGAAGAATACGCGCCCGACTTTCTGGGAACCGCCTCACACGTCAGTATGTCCGCCGCCGGCGCGTGCGCGACGCTAGGGTTTCCCGCGCTCGCGCGTCCGTACAACCGTCGTCGCCCGGACACGCGTTCTGTACGAACCCCGCGGTCACTCAGACTCACGCGCGTTCGCCCCACGAACAACGCGGTGGTCGCCGCCTCGGAAGGCGACATGGAAGGCAACGACGTCTCTTCTTCAGACGCTTCCACACAAGAAGTTTCTTCGGACAACGACGGAAATTCGTTCGTGGATCCAAACCAACCTTCGTTTGACAACCGCTGGGGCGGTTCCGATGACGAGGACGACTCGCACGCGGCAGCTAGGACCGCCCGCATCGCCGCTGCAGGCCACGGTCAGGTCTGGGACGAAATGTCTAGCCACACGCACGACACGCCACTGAAGAACAACATCACTTCTGGTGGTTCTGGTTCGAGTGAAAAAAAACAAAAAAACAAAAAAACATACTCAGACGATGAAATCGCCTCCATGCAGATCGACGCCATCAAGCACGCCGCGGTGGTGGACTCGATCGGCGAAAGACTTGACAGGGAGGAAAGGGAAGCTGAGGAGAAGAACCGAGACCAGTCGATTCCTCCCTCGAACTACCAACCTCCGTCTAACTCGTTCCCAAACAACAAAACTCAAAAGATCCCAACCCCCGAGTACACCGGAGTCGGGCACGCCAGTCACCGCACAGATTCCGTGACGGACAGCGTTGGCTCACGGAGTGACAGCAAGGAACAGCCCCCTCTTCCCGCGCGCCCTCCTCACGCAGCAGTCCCGACCGATACGAACAGCAAGGCATGCATTTGCAGGTACACGTATGACCGGAACGCGCTTGACCTTAAAGGCGAGCCGTACACTTTAGAGCGCTATGACCTGGTTGCCGTTGCTAAAATTGGAGATACTCCAAACGCGACCATCGACGACCTGGTTCCCGGTTCCGTGCGCCACGCCTGCAAATGCGTACCCACCGACGGGTTCGCAAACACCGTATGCATGCAGAGCTTCGACTGGAACTCATCAAAGATGTTTGACAACCACCCGCGGGATGAGACATCAGAAGATTTTGAAAAACCTTCTATGTCGTATTGGCGTTGGCTCACGGACCGAGTCGACTCTATCGCTACCCTCGGTGTGACCCATGTCTGGCTCCCACCTCCCAGCCAAAGCGTTTCTCCCGAAGGGTACCTCCCCGGACGGCTGTTCAACCTAGATGCCAGTGCGTACGGCACGAAGCAAGAGCTCATAACGTTGAACATAACCTTGAAAGAAAATGGCATAACCCCAGTTTGCGACGTCGTCATCAACCACCGCACCGCGGAGCACGCTAACCCCGAAGGCATCTACAACGTCTACACTGATTTGGACCAGGACGGCACCCCGGTACACTGGGACACGTGGGCGATCACGTGCGACGACCCGGAGTTCTATGGGAAGGGAGGTCCTGATTCGGGAGAGAACTACGGGCCCGCGCCTGACTTGGACCACACCAACCCGGAACTTCGAAAAATCCTAAAGCGGTGGATGGCGTGGCTAAGGGACGACGTCGGGTTCGGCGGTTTCCGGTTCGACTTCGTCCGGGGGTACGCGCCTGAGTATGTTTTGGAGTACGTACGGAGCACGTTTCCGCCGGTCGAAATACGCGTGGAACCTACGCACAAGCAGAAGGAACGTGCTCGACTCGGTATGGATGCGGAAGGGAACAAACTTTCAGGATTACCAGTCGACCCGGCTCTCCTAAACCCTCACTTTTCCAAAAACGCCAACCCTGTCTTCAACGTCGGGGAGTTCTGGGTCGACATGACGTGGGAGGGGTCCACGTTAGGGTACGACCAGGACGGCCCGCGGGCGAAGCTAGTGGACTGGATCGCGGACACGGAAGGATCTTGTGCACTATTCGACTTTCCAACTAAAGGCATTCTTCAGCGCGCAGTGACACACACGGAGTTTTGGCGGCTGCGGGACAAAGCTTCTCGCCCTCCGGGTTTGTTGGGCTGGGTCCCACAAAGGTCAGTGACATTCGTGGACAACCACGACACGGGTGCGCCCCAGAACCACTGGCCGTTCCCGACTGACCGGCTAGGCCTAGGGTACGCGTACGTACTGACGCACCCTGGAATCCCGTGCGTTTTCGGACCTCACGTATGGGGGGACGAGTTTGGGAACGACGGGTTGGGGTTTCTTTCTGGGGAAATTTTGTGCGACCAGCCGAGCGACCCCGAGCAATCGGATGCACCGGAATCAATCGGACCTGCCTCCCTCGGATCCACGATCCAAAACCTGCTCCACATCCGCAAGCGCAACAACATCACGGCAGATTCGAGTATCAAGATCCTTCTCGCGGAGAGCGACATTTACGTCGCCAGGGTCGGGCACGCGTTGACGGTGAAGCTGGGGCCGAAGTATGACATGCCCGTCGCGTTGGTACCGCCCGACCCCGAGTGGTCCCTCGCCGCCTCTGGAACGGACTGGGCGGTGTGGGAGCGCGTGGATAACTCTGAGTACGCCTCATCGCCGTACGCCTCCTCTCTTGATTCCAAGAGCGAGTACAAATTCACCGAGGAGGACGATGACAACTCGGAAGAAATAGCCTCCGCTGTTCGCAAAGCGTTCGGCGTCGTCGACACGGATGAAAAATCCTTCCCGTCGGACACCGGATCGCCCGTGCTCGTGGGCGGCGCGCTCGACGAGCAAAAAAACGCACCGTCAATCGGGAGCTTCTTCGAAGTACCGGAAGGGTTCGACGTGAAGCCTAACACGAGCTACGACGAAGATGAGGAGGAGGAGGAGGAGAAGGAGGAGAACCCAAGGTGATCATCATGGGAAGAAAAAGGAGAAAAAAACAGAGACATGAGCGAGAGCGCGCCCGAGAGAAAGAACTCGCGCGATGCAATGAATGAATGAATTGACCATCGTGAGATCGTCGCACTTCACTCGTAACGCTAACAAGTATTACCCTGAACACCCTGAAACCCCTAACCTCGTAAACCCTAGAAACGCTAAAGCGCCATCGCCTTGTCGATCCCCTGAACGAGCCCGCAAAACACCCCCCACTGCCCCACTGACATGTTCATCCCCTTGAACCCCGGCAACATCTTCCCGTCTTTTTCGTAGTATTCGCGAACGCCGATGGTGGGTGAGTTTCGAAAGGAACTGATGGTCAATCTTCGAGTCGGCGATAACTCTCCGACTAAAAAGTCAGCCGCGTTGGGGTCAGCTTTCAATTGCTTGCCCACATCATCACTGGCAATGTGCTTTTTCAACACGATCCACTGCTCCTGACTCAAACTAATGCCTTTCTTGCCAGGGAGCCACTTGCCGTCCTTCTCGTAGTATTCGCGAAGAGAGAGATTCTTCTTGCCGCGGTACTCGCCGACGACGACACGCTTGGATTTTGTCAACGCACAAATCTGTCCGTCCACGGGGGGGACGGAGGTGTCACCTGATACGCCAGTAGCAGGAACTGGGGCAGGAGCCGGGGCAGTGGGAGTGGGAGTAGCAGCTCCAGTGGCTCCAGCACTTGCTCCACCCCCTGCACCGAACATAGGCAGCGTGACTCCAGCACCTGCTCCTCCCGCGACCGCGCCCGCCGCGGCGCTCCACGTGGGCGCCCCATCCGTTTCCTTCTTCACGACCTTACCAGAGGCTTGCAGCCGGTACAGCGCTTTGTTCACCTCCGATTTGCTGGTCTTTAAAAAGCCCGATAACGACTTGGCGGTTTGGCCGTCGGGAGTGAGGCTTAAGGCGATGAAGATTTTGGAGTCGTCGACGGCGGCAACCTTCGGAGCCGGAGCCGTCGCGGCGCCCTTCGCCGGATCCACCACCGCAGGCGCGGGTTTGCTCCAGTCGTGCCTCGCTTCCTGCCACTCTTCCTTGGTGTACCGTCTGTTGTTGGTGGGTTTTTTGGAACGGCCGTCCTCGTCGTCCTCATCTTCGTCCTCATAATCCTCGTCGTCCTCATCGTCCACCACGAATCCGTCCAAGTCGTTCCCTCGCTTGCGCTTGGGCTTGGGCTTTGAGGTATTCGCCCCAGCCGGTGCGGTTCCCAGCACGTCATCGCCCTCCTCCTGTAACAGCCGCTTGTCTATTTCGTCCTGTACCGCCGCGCGTAGTAACTCCGTCTCAGCGACCATGGCCCCAAGTCTTTGCTCTACCATCGCCACGACGTCGCGTTCGCGTAGGAGTTCCAGGTCTACGAGTGGAAGCACCGCTCTTGTCGCTTCACGTACCGCTTCTACCGTGGGGGGGGCATCGGAGGATGGCACGCCGTTCGCAGGGGTCTCCATGACGCGTGTAGAGTACGAACACCAGCCGGTGTGCCCAGATCTGCTAGGCACCCTAAATTTGGCGTTCCTTTATTTTGAAACGTGGCGAAAAAACGCAAATCAACAATGACATGCGTATTCACATCTCGTCGCACGTACCCGCGCTGGTGTCATACCCACTCTCCACAGACCACACCGCCGTCAAATACTACCCAAAGATGGTGCGTAAGGGCGAGACCTCGGCTACCGCGGACGGTTCCGTCGCCGTGAGAGCTTTGAGCCACTCCGTCGGCCAACCGAGATGTCCCGATTTTTTAGCGCCGAAACTGCTGGGCCCTTCATGGCAAAAAGCCCTCTTCACGCTCGGTCGGTGCTTCCCATCAATGTTTCGGTCGGTTTGGAGAGCGTACCACTCACGGTTGCCCGGAATCATTGAAGCGCACTTAACCAGGACGCTGTTCTACGACCAAGCTGTGGGGGAGGCGCTGGGTGGTGGTGATGGAAAACTGGCATGCGAGCAGTACGTTATTCTGGGTGCGGGGATGGATTCGCGCGCGTACCGATTTTCTGAGTTGATCAAGAGCAACAAAGTCAAGGTGTTCGAAGTAGACTTTCACGCGACGCAGGCGGGTAAGCAAAAACGCTTGCGACGCGCCCGGATCGACAACACACACGTCACGTACGTGGCGTGCGACTTTCTCAGGGAAAAGTTTGTCAACAAACTCGCGGCCTGTGGTTTCGACACCAACAAAAAAACAGTAATAACGTGGGAAGGCGTCACGATGTACTTGAACGAAGCGGTGGTCCGAGAGACGTGTGAATTCGCAGCGACACTCCCCACCGGCTCCACTCTCCTGTACGACTATGTGTTGCCTGTGTTTTACGAAAACCCAGGTTCGCTGCCGGGCGCGGTGAAGCACAACAAGTACGTGCTGAAATCAGGTGAGCCGTACACATTCGGACACGAGTTTTCCGAGTACCCGGCGTTCGTCGAGAGTTGCGGGCTACGCGTGAAGCAGAACGTCACCGCGGCGGAGCTTGACCGTATGTACCTCTCCTCAGAACAAGACAAGCACCTGCCGAAAGAAAGACACGTCACGCCGTGGTACGGCATAGCGCAGGCGGTTGTGTGATTTTGAGGATGAAGAATTGAGTAAAGTTGAGATTGAGACTGACAACAAGCGAAGCGCGACGGGACGAAACAGATAAATTTGCATGCCTTTAACGAATAATAAAACAACAACCCTAATATGTGTAATGCCCTGAAACAGAAACCCTAATATAGCAACCCTCAGCCCTAATACACGCACGCTTCATATGTTTTCTTCTTACGTGTTTCTTTCCTCCACTTCTTCGCCGCTTTCTGTACGGCTTCCAGGTTTGGGTACACGTCGTTTTTGTCGCTCATGTCCAACACCCTAAGCCACACCCCGACGCTTTTCGCACTCAATGTTTCCTTCTTCAACAGCGAGCGTTACATTTTTTTAATCACGCTAAGCGTGGAGACGTGGTCCATTAAAAGCGCGAGGTACGCGGTGAGGCTGATTACCACGTTTACTTTACTTTTCATCAAGGGTACCAATTTTCGAACGATGAACATGATGGTCAACAAGTGGTACATCCACACGGTGAACACGGTGTGCACGTAGTGCAGGTACCCGATTAAAATTCGTTTCACGTAAATGGAGTGCCCTAAATGGTAATACGCGAATATTGCGTACGGAACACAATTCGCGCTGAGCATTGTCATCGCGCCGATGACGAATTCGTCGTAAAGCTTCGCGTCGGTTTCACTTTCGAATCTCCCACCCACCACGGTTAAACTTATGCAGTACACGGACGCGAGGTGGTGCAGCAGTGTGACTACGGTCACTTTGCTTCTTGCAAGGTCGACCACATACGTGGCGTATAAGCACAACGGCGCCAGCACCGTGGGCGGCGACACGTCTCGAAACAAACCGTGCGTGTCAGTCACCGTGCTTGGGTCGGCGTGTAGGCGGAACACGCCTCCGAACGTTTTAGAATCCTCGCTATACACGTGATACCACACGAACGTGATGAAGGACGTGAGGTACGCCACCGCTTTCAGAAAGTGCGTCGCCGCGCGCTCGCGCTTCTCGGGGGACTCAAGAGTCACGTAAGAGGAGAACCGAGAGTTTCGTGATTGGCAAATGCGTTCCAGCGCGTTCGAAAGCAACGTACGCACCCCAATCGCGTACACGGGCGAGCAAAGGGCGTGGAACATCCATCCAGGCGCGCGCGTCGGCATCTCGCAGCGCTGAACACGGGGGCGTGTGCACGTGCGCGGGGTTGTGACTTGATTGCATGTCATTTCATCGTTGACTTCTGTAATATGGGAATTTCGCCACCTTGTTCGGCTTTTCCCAGACAGCAGAAAAGCTACGACCTCGTTCTTCGCGGGCACGACCGCACATCGCAGCGCGCGGGGTTGGTTAGACACGCACCATGAGTACAAAACGAAAACGATGGCCGTACGGGAAAGGGAAGGACAAATGCGTGGAGTGCAACCCGTGTCCTCACGGCAAGTTGAAAAAGTACTGCGGGGTGTGCACCGGCTGCCCTCACGGCAAGCTGAAAAACAGGTGCGTGGACTGCAAGCCCTGCCCGCACTGCAAGGTGAAATACCAGTGCGCGGCGTGCACCTCCTGCCCCCACGGCAAGGTGAAAAACGACTGCGCAGCGTGCAGCACCTGCCCCCACGGCAAGAAGAAAAGCATCTGCGCGGCGTGCAAAACGGCACGCGTGGAACCGCCGAGCTCGAAGCGGATCAAGCGCGAGCTGGACAGTTCACCTCAAATCAAACAAGAGCCCGAGATCAAGCTCGAACCCGAGATCAAGCATGAATCCTTCACCATTCAAGGCTACTTCGGATTCAACCAGTGAGCGACTTTTGACAGCGCTATGAAGTCTGGAAGTCAACAAACGAGTTTCACCGCGTGGAAAGGCTCGGGACGGGACACCTAAAAGAAAACTCCATAGGACGTCTTTTTCAGTACGCAGTCTATATTCACAAAACTACTCTAATTCTCTATCCCGTCGCTCCGTGACGCCCCCCCCACTTCAATTTCCATCCTTTTGTACCACGTTTTCGTCTCCGGGCACTCAGCCATCGCGTCTTCGAAGGTTTGAAACGTCTTCACCGCTCTTAAAACGCCAAACACCGCGAGGTCCGCCAGGTTAGGATTACTCCCCCCGCAAAAAGCGTTTCCCCCCACTGCCTCCGTGGTCCACTTGTTCAGATCACTGAACAGCTCCTTGCGCTCATCCTCGATCCCATGTCTCTTCTTCAAAACATTCTGACTGATGAGGTACATGGAAACCGCTCCAGACAATCGCGCCGCTTGTCTCTCAAAAAAGTTGAAGTTCCCCCGGACTGTAATGTAGTCGAACGAGTCAAACGCCTCGCCCAACGTGCGGTAGATGTTCGGCGTAACGACATGCACGAACCTGTCGTCCACCCACTTCATCCACAATAGTTCCTTCTCTGACTGTTTGCTTGTGCTTTTGTTTGTTCCGTTTTTCTTTTTCAATTGCATCGCGCTCGGCACTTTCTCCTCCAGCCATCTCATGATCTCCGATGAATTATTAATCTGCTCATCATCAACCACCAAAATCGGAACCTTCTTGTAGTCCTTCGAGAACTTCATCTCACCTTTCGTTAACGGGTTCACCTCAACCACGTCGTACGGCACGCCATGGAAATCAAGCATCGCCTTTACTTTGTTACAGAAAGGACACACGTCGTACTGGTACAAGGTGACTTTGTCGAAGGGGAGGGCATCCATTGGGATGGCTTCCTTGGTTTCTGTGGTGTTCGTCGTCGCGACCGCGGTCGCCACCGCGCTCGTGGCGATCGCGGCGGTGGACACGGCGAGGTTTACGCCTTTGGTGCGGGAAGTGAACCCAAACGTCGCAACACCACCTGTGGCGCGCACGGAGCTCACCGCGGAGGTGGCGAAGCCTCTGCTCGATGCGATTTGGCGATGAGGTGCGTACGCGGTGCGCATCTCTGGGGCCACCGCGAGAGCGTTACCGACGCCACGAGGTGCTCCAAAAATCGAAGCGGCGCGTCGGCCTAGAGCGAACACCGCGTTTCGCATGGTACGTGTGTCGCGGAAAGGCGTGTCACGAGGTATGACTGGTGATGACCGCGTCGTGATATTTCGAAGCCATCAAGCGTCGCCGGAGTCCCTTTGATTGACAGATTAATAACCAAAGGGCGGAAATGTGTTTTGACGAGTTATCGACGAGTAAATCGTCCATACAAGTGACGTAGCTTTTCTTTATCCAACTCAATCGCGACCGAAAGCCGTCACCGCCCGTCTAGAGCGTCACTTTGAACGACGCACACGATGGCGCTCGTCAACGCTTTCTCTTCGCTTTCGCTCGCGGCGCCCAAGACGTCGGGGCTCGGCTTCAAAAACGCGGTCGCCGCGTTCGCGCAGCCCGTGGCGCGTGTTTCCGGCGCGCGCGTTGGATTCTCGGTGGAAGCGGCTCAAAACAAAAAAGCCCGCACCTTGCAGGTACGTCATTGGAGGTTTAGGACCACATAGACGAGCTTGGACTGGACACGAACTCGCGCATTTCACTTCACACAGAGTGTCCCGAGCACGCACCGCCGCTGGGAGGGCGCACTGCCGGTCGCATCACTCACATGGGCACCGTCCCCGGGACGAAAACCAAAACCCTTGCCGAAAGGGTGTAGGTGGCTCGAATTATTTTTCACGCGCGCATGGGGCATCAAGCATCAATCCACACCCATCCCTCACACACTGACCCTAACCCCTACCCCTAACACACCCCCACAGTCCCGCAAGGAGCGCCTGAGGAACAAGATGCGCAAGTCCGAAATCACAACTAGGATGAAGAAGGTTTTCCTCAAGGCTGAGGCGCTGAAGGGCGCGAGCGCGTGCACGGACGCGGACATCACCGACCTCGAGTCGCTGATCTCGGAAGCCACCAAGGCGGTGGACAAAGCGGTCGGCAAGGGGGTGCTGCACAAGAACACCGGCGCGAGGAGGAAGAGCAGGATGTCGAAGTACAAGCAGGAGCTGCGACGGGACAAGGGGCTGCTCACGGCGTAATTGATGGATGAAAAATGAGACGAGAGATGATGTGAATGGGTCTCATGCTCTCGAGATTCTTTAGATGGGCGAGAAGGAGATAGTCTGGATCGCCCGTGTTATGAAACGCGATACGCTTAGGTACATAACCGTGTGTTTTTGTCGTGTAAGTATCTTTTTCCGTCTCTAACCTCTATGCGCGCGTCGAAGAATTCGCTTTTTCACCAAAAACCCTGAAAGCCACGTATGGGCAAACAGTAACGCAGGCTATGGGCCAACACGGGACTTTGAATGAGTTCATCAACGAGCTTTTTTCATTGCCTCCAACGAGCTCACCAAACGCGCTCATAAGCGTACGCACCTGTCTCCTGTGAAGCCCCCCAATGACGAACCAAACTGAGCGCAAAATGCGAGACGACGTGATGAACACGAAATCGGTCGGACGGCGCACAGTGTCCTTACGACACCGCGACGCAACCCCGCTGGCGTCAAACACTCGTCGATGCGCGCAACACAGATTATTTTCAATCAGAGGGGGACGCTCGCACATCGGCACGGCACGTATCGCTCGTGTCGCTCGAGCTAAATAGCTCGCGACACACCCGAGCGGTCTCCGTTCTCGCCTGATGATTGCACACAAGAACGGAGAGCTGATGCCTCCTGAACGAACACCAACACACATTTGGTTCCAGAAAAGAAGGCAATGCGTTTTTGGCTTTTGGTTTTTTGAGCATTACGCGTCGCGTCATAGATAATAGAGGTTTTGGCTCGGCCCGTCCGGTCTTCATTTTTTCGTCGTCTCGAGTCCTTTCCCAAGATATTTCAAATCGCGTGTGGCGTAGCATGTCGTCCTCGGACGCACGGTGACGTTTTAAACATAGTTCCGCTGAACTCAAAAAAGTGCATCCAGCTCTATCGAAAAAAACACTTTTTCACATTTTTCCATTCTCCTCTCTCACTCTTCGCGCCGCGGTGGGTCGACCCGCGGGTTCGGTGGTGTTTGCGGACGGCGGCAGCCATGCGCGCGCGAGCCATATGTCCGTCCCTTTCGTTTGCGGGGTTCAGGCGGTCCGCGAACGTGGTTCGCCCGCAAAGCTCCACGTCGACATCCGCACCTAAAAAGCACTCCCCAGCCGCTGTTCGCGAGCTCATTGACAGACGCGCGAGTGAGTTTCTGGAGTCCAACCGAACCAACCCCGCGCTTCAACGACTAGTGAAAGCGCAGAACAACGCGTTGCAACACATCCTGGATACCCTGTGTGGGGAGACGATTGGGGAGACGATTGAGTCGACATCGTATTCATCATCATTAGATTTACCTTTTGACTCCAACGCAAATCAAACTCACCCGCGCGCTACCGAAACCCTGGACGTGTTGTTCAAACGAACCCTGCTTTTGCTGCAAGCCAAGAAAGGGTACCGGTGCAACGTGGACTCACTGATTCTCGCCGCGCACGTTTCAGGGGTTTCGGGGGAGGTAAGTCGTATGGGAAGCAGTCCAGAGTATCCACGAGTCGATGGAAACAGTTCAAAAAAGAAAACAAAAATAGCCGACCTGGGCGCCGGTTCGGGCGTGGTTGGCATTTTATGTACGCTTTCCGGCCACGGTCGGAACGTTGACTCCTCTCTTTTCGTGGAGCGTCAGGTGGAGCTCGCGAGCCGGTGTGAGAGGAACGTCCAGTTGAACGGCTTACGAGAAAAAGCCACGGTAGTGCGCGGCGACGTGCTGGAAGTTTTCGATGATGACAAGTTAAAAAATAACTGGCTTGGAACCTGCGACGCGGTCGCGGTTAACCCCCCGTATTACCAGTTAAACTCGGCACGGGGAAAGGGAACTTTACCCTCCAACACAGAACGTTTAGAGGCGCACTACGAAACCACCGCGAGTCTTTTTGAGTTTGCCAAGGCTGCCAGAAAGCTGTTGCGGGTGGAAGAAGGTGCGAAGAAGGCTGAAGATCGTGAAGACTCTGAAGAAGACGTCAACGCTGCCTCCCTTCACCGCCCCGCCGCGCACTTCGTGTACCCCGCTGATGCCGAGCGTTTGATAATTGAAGCGTGTGCACAAGCTGGGCTGGGTGATATAACTGTACGAAAAGTATACACTGATTCAGATTCGTTAAATGATAAAAAACCGGCGCTCGTGCTAGTGGACGCGCGGGAAGGGGTAAAAAAAGAGAAAGGTACTATTTTTCCGTCCTACTCCGCGCAACCCCTGGTGCTGTACGCTGACGAAAAACAGCTAAAGTATTGCCCGGAAATCGAACGGTTCATGGAAAACTTAGGGCTAGAGTAGTGTAGATAGGAAGGATATGCACAGCATTGATAGTATTGATGATTGATGTGAGTATTAATGATGAGTATGAGCACTCAGTACCTTATTCGTCCTCTGCGTCATCCCGCAGCGCCGTGCCTTCCTGCCCCGGCGTCGCGACCCAAAGCCCGCTGTCCACCATGCGCTTCATGTGCAGCTTCGCCTCTTGCATAGGCAGTTTGTTCACGAAGTCACGCAACAAGTCAACTGACCCGCTTTCAAACGCATCCTGCATCTCCTTCGGTAGCGAATCGAACACCTCCACAGGGTCCAAGCCGCCCGGACCCAAACGTTGCTCCCGGGGAATCTCTTCCAGAGAAGTAGGTTCAGGGTCATCTTCGGATGCATTCATCTTCCTTTCCTCTTCTTCCTCATTTTTTTTGGTAACAGCGCGTTCCATAAGTTTCTCGCAGTAGTCCTGGTACGCGTCCGTATAGTCCGCGAACACTTTGTCGTCCTGGCCTAGGCGCATAAAGAAAGGCCGCGCCGCGTCTTTCATTTGCTTCTTGCCCGCCTCGGCGAAATCCATTATCGATTTCAAAGCGTACCCCGTTTTTGCGGTTCTTAACATACCGTTGCGGTCGCCTGCCATCTCCAGGTGTAGACATTTGAGCAACATAAAGCCCATGGAGTGCTCGGTTAAGAGATGCACATTATTCTTAAAGAAGTCACCCATGTCCTCGAGGCCTTTTTCGTGAAAATTCGTCATCGCCAAAGAATTAAGTTCGTCGCCGAATTTCTTGACGTACTGTTCGTAGTCCAGCTCTAACCCTCCATCATCGGGTTTACACGCCACACCAACCAGCGTCCGTTCGCTTGCGACGTAGCACATCTCGTCCGCGTTGAACTTCTGTTCGCGTTTTTCTTTTTCAATTGAATCTCTCGCGTCGTCGATTGTTTTTTGGATCGATGACTTTTCCTCATCGCTCAAAGACGATGCCCCATCCCCGGTCAACCGCTTCGTCTCACGGTCAACCGTATCAGCCAAAACCTTCATCTTCTCAGCGCGCTCCGCTTCCTGCCGCTCGTGCGTCTCGCGCTTGATCCGCCGCAGCGTGTTCTCCTCGATGAACTTCGCGCCAGGGTGGTCATCTTCATCGTCGCTCAGCTCGAGCTTGTCCCACTTTGAGTAATCGAAACCGGAGGGGGCCATGGTATTTGGAGAAAAGTACTCTTTGATACGCAGATACTCTGATACCCTAAACCCTAACCCTAAAGTGCCGCAAGGTCACAGTAGTGCACGACAAGCCACGGACAGAAACTCTAGTGTGCACGGCGTCTCTTTCTGGCCGAGCGATCGCATCAGATCGTCGCTTCGTTCATTTCGTTGGAAGCAACAAGAAAAACTGCGGAATTTTACAATTTTTTTGTGTCACCAAAAGCAACAACACTGGGCCGCGTGTCTCCGCCCTCGCCATTCGCCACGGCACGCCCCCCCGGCGGTTCCATGAGCCTCGTGACGGATATTCCACTGCTACCGGGGTACGACGTGCGGGATCCGAGGGTACGTTTAGTGTGGGTTACACGCCACGCCGTCGCCGTGAACTTTGGAAAGTGAAATTTGGTTCCCCTCTTGGGCGAATGGGCCAATGTGAATTGTTCTTTCCGCATCGTCTGACCTCCTCATCCCCCTCATCCCACCCTCCTAACACAGGTCCCCGCGCGCCGCATCCCCCAGACGCTTCAGTACGCGCAGGGCGGTATCCAGGTTGCTGGTCTGCCCGATCAGGCGCACGCTGAACGCCCGACGACTGCGCGCATGGCTGATTACGAACGAATCGAGCAAGAGCACAGGCCGATGACGGACAAAACCATTCCGCTGAGCGCGACGTATAAGCGAAGTGTGGCTACGGACCCGCAAAATGCCCCCCCCCCGGCTCCAGGTGCGCCCGCGTTGAAGACGTTAGGCGAGATGAACCTCGGAGAGGGAAGCGCCGTACCCGCGTGGGTCGCGTTTGACGGCATGTTTTTAGCCTTCGAAGCGTACTTCACCGAGCCGGCGCTTGATGGAAGGGACAGAGTTCGTAAATGCTGCTTGCGGTATTACTTAGAGGACGGCACGGTGGATGTCACGGAGCCTAAGACGGACAACAGCGGGTTATCGCAAGGGGTTTTGGTCCGAAGACACACCGTGAAAGCAGGCCAGAAAGCGAGCCGAGACGACTTTAACGTCAATTCCGAAGTCTTTCTCTATGGCCGGTCCTACCACATCACCAAATGCGACGGGTTCACAAGAGAATTTCTCACCAAGCAAGGCGTGGTCGTTCCGGAAGACGGAGACGTGCCTTCCTCTTTAATCGATGAAGGCCCGGGTGTGTTGGGCGTGATTGGGATGGGCACTAGGGGCGTTGGGGGGCGACGGGTTTTCGCTGAAGTCAAGAACGTCGTGAACTCTGATGTGGCGGAGTTAGAATCGCCCGACCCGTACGACCAAACCGTGTTGAGGTTCTTCTGTACCTACGACGGAGGGTTCGGCGTAGTCACGAAATATACCTTGAACTACTTCTGCAGGGATAACACGGTTGAGGTGTTGGAGGAACAGGGACGGAACACCGGGCTCGACCCGTTTCCCAAGATGCTGATGCGCAGCAAGCTTCCCGCGGGTGGCAGATTCAACGTTGGCGTGCCGGGCTATGGGCAATTAGGCTCAGGTGCATCCAAGCATCTTACCGCAGCTGACATCAAAATCGGCGCAACAGTAGGCGTTTACGGCCGAGACCTGTTCGTGCACGACTGCGACGCGAGCACCAGGGCTTTTTACGTCAAAACGCTGGGCCGGTCGTTGGCTGAAATGTCGCCCGTTCCGATCGAGGACACCAAATCCGTTGCGCCCACAACAATCCCCCCCCCCAACGGCTTCGGCTCAGACGTCGACTCTTTAAGGAACTGCTCACTCACTACGTTGGTTCCGAAACGCGCACCCTTCGACGTGGAGAACTTCCGGAAGAATGACGGGAAGACAGTGCAGTTCACCGCGCGGTTCGATGAGAAAAATGGAAACAACGCAAAGGGAGAATCTCCGCTGTTCGCGCCGCACGATGAGAGACGATTTATTGTGACGTTTTATCCGGTGGACAACACGATTTCAGTTTATGAACCGGTGGTCAGGAACAGTGGGGTGGTGGGGGGTAAGTTTTTGGAGAGGACGTTTGAGCCGGTCAAGAAGCCGGGGTCCAACGTGCATTACATGGCGCGCGACTTTACGGTTGGCAATGTGCTGACGATTAACAGCCATAAGTTCCAGCTGCTCGCCACGGACAAGGCCTCCGAGAAAACCCTCAAGGAGCTTAAGAAAGTTTAGGATGACGGACTTTAGGGCTTGGGGTCAGGGCAGACCCGAGAGAGACACTACATACGACGATACTTGTAAATAAATATTTATACCTACGTATGGGCAAACAGACTAAAGCCTACTCCTCGGAATGACTAAACTCGGCATCCTTTGTTTTATTATTTTCTCGGCATCCTCGACCATCCTGGTAACCAACCCCTCACACGTAGGCACGTCATCGATGAGCCCCATCACGATCCCCGCGCTCCAGACTGATGTGTTCGGGTCGCCCGTTTCCTGGAAACTCTTGCGGTAGTTTTCGCCCGACACTAAATGGCGAATAGCTTCGATTTTGCCCGGGTTTACTTTTTCGATAGCCTTGACTTCCTCTGCCACTTTATTTTTATACACCCGCTCGGTGTTCCCCACCGATTGCATCACCAGCGTAGTACTCTTCTCATCCCCATCTACCAACGCTTGCTTAATCCCAATGTGAATGGGCGCCTCCTTGGTAGCCATGAACCGCGTGCCCATGTTAACGCCGTCCGCCCCGAGCGCTAAACAAGCCGCTAATTGCCGTCCGTTCCCGATGCCGCCGCTCGCTATGTATGGCACTTTCAATTGCTCCGCCGCTTTCGCCAACAACACCAGCCCCCCGACGTCATCCTCCCCCGGGTGCCCAGCACACTCGAAACCGTCAACGGAAATGCAATCCGCACCCATGCGCTCCGCGGTGAGCATGTGCCGGATCGCCACGCACTTGTGCACCACCGTTATTCCGTGCTTCTTGAAGAATGCGATCCACTTTCCTGGATTTCGACCAGCGGTCTCAACGACCGGTATCTTCTCTTGAACGATAACGTCCGCGTAGCTTTGGTAATCGGGGGGGGCTAAGCTGGGTAACAGCGTGAAGTTCACGGCGAAGGGTTTATTTGGGCATAGGCGCTTACACTGGCGGATCTCTTTGCGTAGATCTTCCGGGGTTTTTTGGGTTAGAGCGGTGATTGTGCCCAAGCCCCCCGCGTTGGAAACAGCCGCGGCTAACACCGCGTACCCGACGTGGTGCATCCCGCCCTGGATGATGGGGTGCTCTATTTTCAGCAAGTCGGTCACGCGCGTTTTAAGAGGCATCGTGGAATGTTTGCTTTCCCTCCGCGCGCGAGGGACTGACGTGGCATGCAGTTTGAGTGAAAAAATCAGTCGAGCGTTTTCTGCTTTTCTCGGAAGCCACCCATCGCTCTTCGACACAGCGACGCGCGCGGTCGGGCATCCTTTCGGGATGACGTCCGCGGCGCAAGATTTGGATTCCGTCGAGTCAGCGGCGATCGCCGCCGCTACAGCCGCGCTCGACAGCTACGCGTTCCACCTCGTTCCCGAGGCTGGCGACAAGGTGCGCGGCGGCGGCGGCGGGATGGCACCCGATGACAACGACCTCCGTCCTTCGTTCCGCGCCGCACAGAACATCGTTCTTCTTGCGCACTCCACTACGACGTTCCGGCGAACTGCTCGCGACGTACCTAACAAAAACGAAGTGTGCGTGGACGTGGGCAGCGCACACGGCGATGCCACGCGACGCATGGCGGATGCGGTTGGGTGTTCCGAAAACGTGTTAGGCATCGACGTATCAAGCGAGTTTGTCCGACTGGCGTCTGCAAAGTACCCTAACCTAAAATTCGAACGACTCGATGTACTGGAAGACACCACGTTCTTCTCCGAGAAACTTAAAATAATGAAACCGAACGTGGTGTTCGTGGATATAGGAGGCGTACGCGCAAGCGAAGCGCTCGTGCGAGTTTTGCCGGCGATAGTAAACGCCTGCGCGCCGCGAGTCATATCGGTAAAGTGCGAAGCCCTGGCATTGTCAGCTAAGGAAAACCTGAACGCGGGGGTTAAGCCAACCCCTACCCTGAAGTCAGACGAAAACCCTAACCCTCTACCGTCGAATTTCTGGGCAAGTGTGTGTACCCTGGAGGTTACCAACGCGCGGAAGCGGTCGGTGTTCAAGTCGATCAGCGCCGAGGTTCCCGCGAATGCAAACTTCTCGCGCTACGCCCTGAAACTCCCCCAAAAGTTTACGGACGATGAAGTAGAAATATGTCGATTCCACAATTACGCCCAAGCAGGGTGTTTGCGCATGCAACAAGGTCGGTGTGACTTGGACCACGCGCACTGCCACTGGTGTTTGGAAAAAGGTCACGTCGCGTCTAATTGCTCACGTGCGGCGAGCGCGGCGACTGAAAGTAAAAATTCAATACCCGGCTTGTCGCCCGCCGCGGCGCCGGTGCGCGACCCGAACGACGGAACCAAACACGATTTAATTGGTACTATTGACACACACGACGTAGATCACTCGTCATTCATATACGTCGTGGGCGGTCGCAATCGCGGGCAAACCGTCGGGGTGGTGGAGCGTTTAGATTTATCTTCGTTGACTTGGCAAAGGGGGCCGCGGTTGGACGAACCGCGAGGGAGCCACGGCGTCGCGGCTGCGGGGAATTACTTGTTCGCCGCAGCGGGGGGGGGCGTACGCAGCAATCTGCACAGCTGCGAAGTGCTACGCGTGGTATGTGGGGGTGATGCCGAGGAGTCGGTGGGAAAACCGTTCGAAACATCAACGACATCCTCGTGGTCGCCATGCGGTTTCGTCGCGGAGGCGCGGCACGCCGTCGCCGCGTGTGCCACCGGCGAGTGGGGGGGTTATTTAATAGGTGGATGGGGTAACGGCAATGCGTGTACCGGCGCGGTAGATGTGCTTCGTTTGGACGGTGATGACGAGTCTTCGCGTGTTGACACGCCCGGGATGGCGACCGTCCAGCTCAATGGAGGTCGAGGTTGGACCCCCGGTACCTCGGAGACAAAAAAACTGTGGCGATCGTTAAGTCCGTTGCGCACCCCGCGAAAGCTCCACGCCGCGGTCGGTTTACACGACGGCCGGGTATTCGTGTTCGGCGGACGGACTTCGGATGGCCCGAACGTCGGACCGACCAGTTCCGCGGAGGGGTATGACCCGAAAAGAAACATGTGGCGGGTTATTAGGTCGCTTCCTGCGGGGGGGGCGTGCGCGTGCGCGTGCGCGGACGAAGCGACGCAACAAGTATTCGTCCTAACTTGGGGGTCTTCCGGAGGAGAAGGTACTAAAGCAGCGGATAAAGCAACCTCCAGCACCAACCGTCTAGATAAGCGCGCCAAAAAAGTAGGCGATTCGGTACGGAAGGCTGCTATTGAAAGAGGGCTATGTGAAGCAGATGCTGTACTTGAAGGGAAAGCCGCCAGGTCTAAAGCATTTGCAGAGTTTCAAAAACAAGCCAACGAAAGTTCCAGCGTTTCCGAACGAGGCGGGCTGTGGCGGTACGACCCCGATTGCGACACGTATCAATTCATCACGAACCTGCCTCTTCCCGAGTGGTATGGGTTCACCGCGGTGGCGTGTGGTGGTTGGGTGTACGCCATAGGGGGGAGCACGAGTGGAAAGTGGACGGGCGCGGCGTTTCGGTTCCAATCGGGTGCTTTTCTTTCAACGAAAAACGAGAAAAAACCCTCGTTGACATGGGAAACCCTGCCCGCGATGGAGATGGTTCGCAGAAGAACCGCAGCCGCGGTGGTCAGGGTTAGGAAGTAGCGAGTGAGTGGGAGGAATACAGCGTGTATGATTCTCCAGGATCAATAGCACTAGCAGGACTGTTGTGTACGATACGCACGAACTTATTTTGACTCGAGTTTCTCTTTTTCTCTGCGCAGTGCGTCTTTTCGTTTTGCCTTTCTCTAAAATCGAGTCATTCGGCGTGGCGCAGTCGGACGCGGGTCTGTGTGCGGCCGATGGCGTCGTACCCGCCCCCCCCAGACTTTTACAAGCTATACGGCGGCGATAGCGATGCCCCGAAACCTCCCCCCCCAGTCGTCGGGTCGTACACCGCGTTCGGCGCGGAGCACAGCACAACATTCGTCGAGCCCCCGTTCGAGCAGAGCTTGATGTATCGACGCGAGGGTGCTGGGGTCGATTTGCGTGACGAGCTCAAGTCTCTGAACAAAGAGCTTTTAGAGCGGTTCATCGCCCTTACCAACGACCTAACCGAAACCCCCAGCGTCTACGAACGACGAGTAGAGGAAATAACGTTGCTGCTGAACAACATGCACCACTTGCTAAACACGATTCGCCCATCGCAGGCGTATAGCACGCTGGAGCACGTGTTGACGGAACAACTTGCTCAGAAACGAGAGCGATTACAGGCGGTGAAAGATGCGAAAACTAAAGCGAGTGGGGTATTGCGCAAAGTACCGAAAGAGCTGAAAACATTGGTGGAGCAGGCGGTGAAGGACGCGGAAGAGGCGTTGAAGGGGACAGCACCTATGGTTGAGTAGATCGATGTCTTTGGCTTTTAGCAAGAAAAATAGGATAGATTGAAGTGCGATAAAAGTACGCACTACTCCATCTTACACTAACTACCCACACAAACCCTAGCTAACCACAACCCTAACTACCCACAACCCTAGCTACGTCCACGGGTAAAACGATGGAAACATCAGGGCGCCCAACAGAAAATACGCGGCGAAGTAAAAACTAATCGACGTTCGCCACTTTTTTCCATTTTCCGAGTCACCCATCCCTCGCTTTGCTAAGAACCAGTACACCCCCGGCGTTACGGACAAAAACCGAGTGGTGACCTGGACGTGCATCACGGTTAATGACACGATTGACATGACAAACCACTTGAGCAAATACGGAACCACGGGGTGGGCGAGCATCCAGGAATCATCAGAGCGCGCCGTTCCGTCGTCGCAATTTTGTACTCTCGACTCGACTTTATTTCTCCGTCGTCTCAAACTCGACTCTTTTGCCCCAACCAGTGAGTGTTTCTTTGAGTCTTTCTTTGAGTTACCACCCACAACACCTCCCTTCCCCTTCCCTCCCCCTTCTCTTGAGTTATAACTCGCCAAAAACTCCCAAGCTGCGAGTCCCGAAACCAAAAGCACCGGCGCCGCTAACAAAAAATTCGGCGCCTGTTTTGCTTCGTAGTATTTCAAAAATCCCACGTTCCAGTATTTACTCTGGACGTGCGAGTAGATGTTGGGGAAAGGACGCCATATGGAACACCAGTCTGGGGATTTTGTCATGTCCCCATTATCCAAGCAGTACGTTACATACCCCCACCACTGCACTAGGAACAAGGGCGCGAGGGTAACGAAACATCGTAATACGAACGCTCCAGTCGCCCGTACTAATTTCAGTTTATTCTTCACTTCCACGACCGCTTTTAATAGTTTTGTAACTGACATGTTTTCCGGCCAAACGACTCCAACTCCAGGACACACTTTCACGAAGAAATCACACGCCAGGAGAAGCCCGTTCAACGCGCCATTTGAGCGGGTTGCACACGCGAGGGCGAAGCACAGTGAGGCTAGATTCCTTCCACCAAACGATTCCCCTTCCAGAAATAAAAAGCCGGCGAAGGAAAACAACGAAAAGATCGACTCGGTGTACGCGGCGCTGTGGAACACGGACGCGGGGTTCAGCGTGAACAAAACCGCCGCGGACCGTGCTGCGTCCCTATCACGCAACACAATTAGTCCTAGTTTATACAGGCAAACAGTCGCCATGACGTGCGCGGCGTTTGAAACGAGCAACGCGCTGGTGGCTAACGAACATTGCGATGGAACCAGAGAATCGATTGCATCGCCATTGGTAAATGGAACCAATCTCATCACGTTCGTCCACCCCCCCGCCACCCCCCTGACCACCAACGGAAACAGGGGAAAAAACGCGTGTGTTTGTTCGTGTTCGAACCCACTTTCCGCGATTCGAAGGAAGTACACGCTGTCCCAAGTCACCACGCCGTTCAACGCGGCGCAGGTTTTCGATGGCGAGGATTTGTGCAACTGGCTTTTGCCTCCAAGATTAACAAATCCGTCGTCAGGTGATAAACCCCCTGAGGTGTCGTAGTCGTCCACCGCTTGGTCGAAAAGTAGCATCAGCCCCAGCATCACGACCCGGGAAAGCACCGCGATTTGCCACACGGGAAGCGGCGCACGTGACGGACTCGCCATCGTCACAGATGAGCGCGCACCGCGCACTGAAAAAAAGCTGCACTGCACTGAACAAAGGCACCGACTTGCTGCTTGCTTTTCGCCCGCGTCTTTTACCCTAACGTGGCGTCTTGATCGGCATTCGAGGGCGCGCGGCGGTGGTCGTGCTACCTCCGAGTCAGATGGCGTCCGCCGACGATGGGGACGTGTATTACTACGTGGATCTGAATGTACGCGATTTGTTTTGCGTTGACCTTGGTTTGCGACGGGTACCACCCACACGCGAGTCGTTCCCGCGTCGCGAAATGGGCACAGACGTGTTTCTGGGTGATCAGACGATCCGTCACCCGCACTGTGCCACCTGAAGGCATCTCCCTTCACATACCCATGGTTCGTTCGTTCCATGCGCTAACCTGAATCTTATTCAAATCATCACTCCACTCAAACCCTACAGGGCGTCGTGCAAGGTCCTTACCCTTGGAGCAACATGGAGAAGTGGGTTACCGCAAAGTACATCGGCGAAGATTTGCTGGTCAACAAAGCGGGCGAGAAGGAGTGGATCTCTTTGCGGGACATGTCCGCTAAACGGAAACACGAAGGCCCGGGTACGTCAACGAAAACTGGTGGACCGCCGCCGCCGCCCGCACCGCTGCTGGGGGACAAGGGGAAGGGGAAGGGCGACACAAGGAAAAAGAATGACAAAAAGATTGATTGGAAAATGAATGACGCGTCAAATGCGATTGACTCAAACGCCAAGTCTTACAAGATAACCAAGCTCTCTTCCCGGTACACCGAGTCCATGGATTCGCGGATCAAGCGCATGATCAGCGAGGGTAAGTTCGGTCCGGCGTTGACACGGCTGGCGACTGGCGTGAAAGGGAAAGGCGACGAGGTTGGCAGGGTGAGCGATGTGAATGACGCAAACGCGGGCAACGCGGGTAACGCGGGCGGTACGAAACGAAAAGCGGACACGACACGTGTCCCGAAAGGATCTATCGATGAAAAACCAGGTCTTGACATGAAGAAAGCCAAGAAAAACTCGGCTGATACCCAGAAAACCATCGACGGATTCAACGAGTGGCGGCACGAGGGCGGGTACGCGCAGCTTCCCGTGTTCGAACCCGCGAAGCCGGTTGAAATACCTTTGAAGGTCTCGAACAAAGCCACGCCGGACCCACGGAAGAAGTCTAACCCTAGTGATGATCAGAACACTAAAGGAAAGAACCCTAAACCCTCAAATCCCAAGGAAATAGACC
>MDSY01084988.1_pt1 | contig 55144 bp, 58 predicted proteins | sample 811131 | NCBI WGS metagenome assembly MDSY01 (sample SAMN05326643, study PRJNA326480) | marine metagenome | isolation source: seawater | place: Atlantic Ocean: South West | collected 2010 | reverse complement strand
GCAGGCGGGCACCAGGGCAATGGCAATCCGCTTCCTCATGGCATTTATTCCTTTCCGGGTTGGGCTACATAATCCGGATCGGCATAGGCGACACTGTCGAGCTGCATGATCCGGCTCTGAATTTCATTGATGGTTGCGCGGGTCGGCTCAAGGCCGGGCGGCAGGCGATAGCCCAGCCGGATCTCACCGGAATAGCTGGCGCCGACGAGCCGGAAATCCTGCAGCACGGGATTGCGCGACTGAAGATTGGCCCAGGCGATGTCGGCGGCGGCGCGGTCGCGCTTGAAATTGCGGGAGATGACGTCGATCTCCGGCTCGCCCTTTATGCGGACGATATAGACGATTTCCGACCCGTCCGGGCTGAGCTGGGCGAGCTTCGTTTCCGCCGGCTGTTTTGTTTCGGCCGAGGCAGGCAGTTCCGCCGGCCGGACCACGGGCAGGGCGTCGCCCGGATGGAGGTCCGGAACCGGTTTCACTTTCCCGGGCGCGGAGGCCTGCGCTACCGCTGGCTGGGGGGCCGATTGAGAGGCGGGCGTGGGCCCGCCGGACCCGGCCATGACGAAGAGGCCCGTCGCCCCGGCCAGCATGGCCAGGCCCGCAAGTCCAAGCGGACCGCCGAAATGTACGGGGGGCTGGCCGTCGCTCATTCAGTCTCCACCGCCGGGTGTGCCGCCAAGTTCCGGCACATTTGCAAGGTTCAGGATGCGCCCGCCGCAGGGGCGGCGGCACATGCCGTCAGAGCCTTCGATCGGGGTCGTGCCCGGATAGTCGGCGCAGAGGCCGGCACATTGCATGTCCGTGCGCGGATCGGTGGCGGCGAGCAGTTCCGACACAAGCTCATCCGACGAGGCCTCCGGATCGCGGGCCTTCAGCAGCGCCAGGGCGGCCGAGACGTGCGGCGCGGCCATGGAGGTGCCCTGCTCATAGGCATAGTAGCAGTCATCAACCGCTTCACCGGTGACCGGGTCGTAGCAATCGGTCGAGGCCTTGGTGGAGAGGATGCCGTCCGGGCGGGAGTCATTGTCGTCATCCCGGGCCATTTCCCCGCCGGGGGCGAGGATATCGACATTGTCGCCGAAATTCGAATAGGCCGTGATCTCGCCCAGTGCGTTCCCGGCTGCGACCGAGATGACATTGTCACAGCCGCCCGGCGCGTAATAGGCGGTGTCGATCCGGGCATTGCCGGCAGCGGAGACGACGACCGCGCCGCGGTCCGTCACCGAGTCGATCGCATCCTGCAGCGAGGCCGGGCAGTATTCGAAGAGGCCGATCGACAGATTGATGATGTCGGCCGGATTGTCGTTCCACACTTCGCCGCCGTCTTCGCCCTCAGCCGGGATCAGGCCCGCGGCCCAGCGGATGGCGTCGTTGATGTCGGACAGGCGCCCGCCGCATTTGCCGAGCGCACGGACCGGCACGATCTTCACATTCCACGCGCCGCCTGCGACGCCTGCGCCATTGTTGGAGGCCGCGGCGCCGATGGTGCCGGCGACATGGGTCCCGTGGAAGGAGTCGGCAGAGCCGGGCACGGCGGGGTTGCACAGGTCACCCGGATCGTTCGGGTCGGAATCGCGTCCATCACCGTCATTGCCCATACGCGGATCGGAGACCATGTCCCAGCCCGGCGCGATATTGGCCGAGGCGGCGATGTCCGGATGGTTCATCTGCAGGCCCGTATCGACCACGGCCACGACGACATCGGAGGAGCCCTCGATGCCCTGGCGGGTCCAGAACTCCTGGAAGCCGGCGCCGCCAAGCGACTGGCCTTCGCCGGAGCCTCTTGGCTTCATGTCCCATTGCAGCGCCCAGAGCGGATCGTTCGGGGTCACTTCCACCTTCGCCGGTGTGGTGCCGGTGGACGGTGTTCCGCTATCCGGCGTCACGCCGCCGGACGTCGTGGGGGAGCCTTCCGGCGGACGGCGGACGAACTGGTTCTCGAAGATGAAATCCTTCTCGACATATTCGAACTGGCCGGAGGCGCGCAGGTCATCGACAAAGCAATTGGTTGCCAGAACGGGGTCGGCCTCGATGGCTTCCAGATCGTCCGGGTCCGGACACCCCTTGCCTTCGTCGATGGCGAGGAAGCTGAGCGTCGGGTCCTTCGCGTCTTCCGGCGTGAACAGGGTCGGCCCGGCCCCGGCCACCTGGATCACCATCTGGCCTTCGCGCGACAGGGTGACCTCGGCGTTCATCTTGTACTTGGCCAGTGTGTCGAGCATCACCGCATTGGCATCGCGCTGGGCGACGATCGCATCACGGGTGACCAGAGAGCGCCGGGCAATCTTGCGGGCGGCCATCTTCTCTTCGGCCGGGGCGGATTCCAGCGAGCGGGGCTGCAGCGAGCGCGTTCGCGTCACTGGGGCCGGCTGGGCTCCGGCCCGTGTCTCCATCGCCTGAGTCGCTTCCTCGACCCGCTGCAGGGACTGCTCACGCGCTTTCGGGTCGAGTTTCACACGCGGGGAGATCCCCACTTGCGGCTGGAACAGTTCCAGCGAGCGGGAGGCCGGGGCGCGGGCCCCCGCATCCGGTGCCGGGGCAGCTGCCACCGGCGCGTCCAGGGCCTCCTCCAGGACAGCCTCATCTTCCATGTACAGCGCGTCGCCTTCGATTTCCGCCGCTGTTTCGGCAGGGGGAATGTCGGCCGGCTTCGCAATGACGGACAGGACGGCAAAGGCCGGCTTGTTTGTCGGCTGGCCGGAAATGTCGCTGATCACCTTGCCGGCAATCGCGCGGGCCTCGACCGGGACAGACCGCATCGGATCTGTCTTTTTGCCCTGATCGACGATGGTTTCGCCGGTGATCTGCTTGAGGGAGGCATCCGCGATTTCGCGGGCCCGTTCGAGGCGCTCTCCCTGCTGGTCACACGCCGAGACGAGTAGCAGGCTGGTCAGCGCAGCTCCGAGCAGGCAGCGGGCTGATTTGGTGGACTGGTTCGACATGAGAACGTTCCCCGTGAATTTCTCAAACACTATCCCAGCCCGCCTAAATTAACCCTATGGAAAGATTATGACGCCGTTTCCGTCCTGTCCAACCCAAAGGCAATTATTGGCAGGTCAAAGCAGCCCGTGACCGTCCCCCGGGACGCCCCTATTGACCCCGGGTGATGATTGGGCGGGATAGTTTTCCTGTCTGGACAAGTCACAAGACGCGGCGGATGAAGGGGCATGAGCGAGGGGAGCAAGGAGCCGCCAGACCTGTCGCGCCCGGATCGCCGCGGCGCGTTTTTCCTGTTGTTTTTCTGCCTCATGGCCATCGGGGCCGGGAACACGATGCTGATGGCGGCTGTCCTGCCGCCATTGTCGCGGGAAGTCGGCCTGCCGGACTGGATGGCCGGGGCCGTGTTCGGCCTGTCGGCCTTTTTCTGGTCGGTCTTCTCACCGTTCTGGGGAAAGCGGTCCAACCAGTATGGCCGCCGGCCGATCGCGGCGCTCGGGCTTGCCGGTTATTCCGTCTCCATGCTGCTCCTGTTTCTGTCCGGGCTTGCTGCCAAGTCGGGGCTGATCACCAATTTTATCGTGATTTTCGCCTGCCTCGCCGTTTCACGGTCCTTTTTCGGCATCTTCGGGTCCGGCGCGAACCCGGCGGCGCAGGCCTATGTCGCTGACCGGACAAGCCAGGCCGAGCGGCGCGACGAGATCGCGTTCATTTCTTCCGGCTTCAGTGTCGGCACGGTTGTCGGTCCGGCCTTTGCCGCGGCGCTGGTCGCCTTTGCCGGTATTCTCAGTCCGCTGCTTCTGACCTCGGTGATCGCCGCCATCATGTCGGCGATGATCTGGTTCCGCCTGCCGGAACAGAAAGAGCCGGTGACGGATGCTGCGCGTCTGGACGTCGAAACCAATGCCCGCGGCCTCTGGCATTCGCGGGATGTGCTGCCATTCCTGGTGTTTGCGGTCTGCCTGTCACTGGCCACCGGCATCCTGATGCAGGTGTTTGTCTTTGCCGTGATGGACAAGCTGGACGTCGGCGGGGCGCAGGCGGCCCAGTATACCGGCCCGGCCTTCACGGTCGGCGCGATGGCCGTGCTGCTGGCGCAGCTGGTGCTGATCCCGCGCCTGAAACTGAAGAACAAGACGCTGATGTGGGTGGGCTGTATCCCGCTGCTCTGCGGGGCGCTGCTGATGATCGTGGCGCAGGACTTTGCCACGCTGGTCATGGTGCAGTTCCTGCTGGGGCTCGGGCAGGGGCTTGCCCGGCCGGGCTTTTCCAGCGGTGCGTCGCTGGCCGTGTCGCCCCAGCTGCAGGGGAATGTCGCCGGGCTGGTCATTTCGGCGAACGGGATGGGCTATATCGTGACGCCCTTCTTCGGCCTGTTCGTCTACCAGTATGTCGGGGCGAACATCCCCTTCATGATCGCGTCCGGCCTGCTGATCTTCATGGCCGTTTACGCCTATTACGCCCTGCGCGACGGCGTCGGCGAGTTCGATCCGGAAACCGATCTCTGAGCGGTCAGTTGGTCGAGGCCGTGCCAGCGGTCTGGCCGGTGACCAGCGCCAGCATCTCCTTGGTCGGGTAACCGTCCGCCACAACGCCGCGGGATTTCTGGAACCCCTGCAAGGCTGTGCGGGTCTTGCGGCCCGGAATGCCGTCCACGACCCCGGCATCGAAGCCGCGTGAGTTCAGCCCCGCCTGCAGGATCTTGATCTCAGCCACGGTCAGCGGTGCGATGTCCGTCGGCCAGACGGCGACAGGCACTTTCTTGCCGGTAAAGGCATCACCCGACAGGCCGACCGCAAGCGCGTAGGAATCGGCATTGTTGTACCGTTTGAACACCTTGAAATTGTTGAAGATCAGGTATTTCGGCCCGGTCGCGCCAGCCGGCAGCCACAGTTCGGCATATTCGGCGCCGCCGGTCTGGAAATCGCCGCCCCGGATCGGGATCAGGCCATAACCGCGCCAGGTCTCCATCCGGCGCTCATTGCCGTCCGCCAGCGAGAAGTCGAACCCGGATGGCACGATCACCTCGATGCCCCAGGGCTGGCCGGGCGACCAGCCGGAGGATTTCAGGTAATTGGCCGCCGAGGCGAGGGCGTCGCCTTCATTCTTCCAGATGTCCTTTTCGCCATCGCCATCGAAATCCTGTGCATAGGCATAATAAGTCGACGGCATGAACTGGGTCTGGCCCATCGCTCCGGCCCATCCGGCGATCAGTTCCTCCCGGTGGGCATCGCCGCGTTCGACGATTTTCATCAGGGTCAGCAATTCACGCTCGGCGAACGTCTTGCGGCGGCCCTCCACGGCCATGTTGGCCAGCGTGTTCGGCCCGTCGAAATTGCCGATGACCGCGCCGAAAGAGGACTCCATGCCCCAGATCGCGGCAATGTATTCGGCATCGACGCCGTATTTCGCTTCGATGGCGGCGAAAAGCTGGGCCTCGTTGGCGAGGTGAGACGCACCATTCGAGACGCGGCTGCTGCCCAATGGCACTTTAAGATAGTCCCAGATGGGCTTGGCGAATTCGGCCTGGTCGCCGACGCCGACGGCGGCGGCCTGGAAGGACGAGCCGAGATAAAGATCCAGCGGCCGGATGTTCTCAAGGAAGGATTTGACGATCGCCCGGTCATGCCCGGCAGCGATGGCACGGGCGGAAAAATCCGCGCGCCATGCGTCCATGTCACTGTTTCCAGTGGATTTGTAGCTGATCGGTCCGGTGTCCGGCGCTGGCTGGCCAGGCGGCTGGCTGGTCGCTGGGGGTGGCGGGGCCGGGGTGCCGGGGGAGGCCTGCGGGCTGTGCGCACAGGAGACCAGCAGGCCGGCAAGAATTGCCGCGCCGGCGATGTGCGAGCGCGCGATCGCGTAGCTTGCCACTTTGTATGCTCCTGAAAACAGCCGCGCATGGCAGCGCGTGTCCTTGACTCTGATGACCGGATTCATTACTCGCACCGCTTTCCAATTCCTTATGACCCACGGGGCCATCCCATGAAAGTCCGTTCGTCTCTCAAATCGCTCAAGTCGCGCCACCGCGACTGCAAGATCGTGCGCCGCAAGGGCAAGGTCTATGTCATCAACAAGACCGATCCGCGCTTCAAAGCTAAGCAAGGCTAAGCGGAGCGTGAAGGGGCAATAAGGCGGGAAAATGACCGGCCGGATTGCTCTTTTCGATCTTGGACGGGTCGTGCTCGACTGGGAGCCGGCCCGTTTGTATTCGCGCCTCCTGCCTGGCGCGGACGAGCGCGAGCGGTTTCTTTCCGAAATCTGCAGCATGGCCTGGCACACCCGCCACGATGCGGGCGTGAGCTTTGCCGACAATGCGCCGCCACTGATTGCGCAATACCCGCAATATGAAGCCGAAATCCGGGCCTGGGGCGGTCGCTGGATCGAGATGTTCGACGGCTATATTGACGGCACGCCGGATCTCATCGACCGGCTGGAGGCCCGCGGGGTGCCGCTTTACGCCCTTTCCAACATGCCATCGGAAACCTGGCCGCTGATGCGGGAGCATTTCCCGCTGGTGGAACGGTTCCGCCGCACGGTGGTTTCCGGCGATATCGGCCTCGTAAAACCCGACCCCGCCATCTTCGCGCACACGCTGGACGTCATGGGCGGCCCGGCACCGGACGAGGTGTTTTTCATCGACGACAGCGAGAAAAACATCACCGCCGCCGATGCGCTCGGCTTCCGCACGCACCACTTCCGCTCTGCTGACGGGCTGGAAGCTGCCCTGAAGGCAGAAGGCTTCCTCTGACAGTCTGACAGAAAGAGGACATTGCCCGGCCGTATTGGACAGGTAGTATCGCCCCCATGCTGAGAGCCCTCCTCCTTGCCCTTGTCTTCGTGACCGCCGGCCTGCCTGCGCTGGCCGTGCCGACGGACGAGATGTTCGAGAAACTGAAGACCGCGCCCAGCGAAAGCGAGGCGAATGACGCCGCGCAGGATATCTGGGCCTCCTGGATGGAATCCGGTTCGGCCACGGTCGACATGATCATGCAGCGCGGTGTCGAGGCGCAGATGATCGGCGATACCGAAACGGCGCGGACCTTTTACGACCGCGCCATCATGATCAAGCCGGACAATCCGCAAGCCTGGTTCCGCCGCGCGGGCATATTCCTGTCCGAAGAAAACTTCCCCGAAGCGCTGCGCGACCTGAACGAGACGCTCAAGCTGGAGCCGCGCCATTTCGGGGCCTGGGCCGGGCTCGCCTCCATCTTCGAAACGATGGGCGCCAACGACCAGGCGCTGGAAGCCTGGCGCGAGGCGCTGGCGATCTATCCCTATATGCGCGACGGGCTGCAGGCGGAGAAACGCCTCGCCAAGGTCGCCGAAGGGCAGGGGCTCTGACATCTTGCTGACGGCAACCGCCATAACCTTGGCAGGTCTCGGGGCGGCGGCCGGTCTCGCCTCGGGTGCCTACAGCTCCCGTATCCACAAGGCGCATCCTGCCTCCGGGCAGCGGATCGATGTGGGCGGCTATGGCGTGCACGTGCTTGAGGCCGGCAAGGCCGGGCCGCCGGTCCTGATGATCCATGGGGCCAGTGCCAATGCGCGCGAGTTCACCTGGACGCTGGCGCCAAGGCTGGAACAGGATTTCCGTGTGCTGATGGCAGACCGGCCGGGCCACGGCCATTCCCGGCGGCCTCCGGGGGCGGAGACACTGGGCGTGCAGGCCGCCCAGATGGCCGGCGTGCTGGACACGCTGGCCCCGGGCGAGCGGGCCGTCGTGGTGGGCCATTCCTTTGGCGGCGCCGTGGCGCTGCGCCTCGCGCTCGACCGGCCGGACCTCGTCAAAGGCCTCGTCCTGCTGGCACCGGTGACGCATGACTGGGGCGGGGAAGGCCATGCCTGGTACAACCGGTTTGCGTCCTCGCGCCTGATCGGCCCGGCCTTCAGCCAGGTCGTGCCGCTGGTCGGACCTGCCCAGGTGGAGGCGGGGATCGGCGGCGTGTTCGATCCGTCGCCTGCGCCGGAAGGCTATTACGACAAATCCGGGATCGGCCTCCTGTTCCGGCCGGCCGCCTTCCGGGCCAATGCCCGCGACGTGCGCGTGCTGGACCGGGAACTTGGCGAACAGTCGAAACGCTATGGCGAGCTGTCCGTGCCAATCACAGTCTTTTCAGGCAGCAAGGATACGGTGATCATACCGGCGAAACACACCGCCCGCCTGAAGAAACAGACCGACATCGACCTGGTCATCCTGCCGGAAGAAGGCCACATGCCTCATCACCAACACGGGCCAGACGTCGCCGATGCCATCCGGCGTCTGGCCAGTTCGCCGGAGACCCGCTAAGACGCGGCTCCTTTTCGTATCCGATTCCGATTCTGCCACGTGCTGGCCAATAACTGGAGTTCCTCATGGACGACGCCCCGATCGAGAACCTCACCGAAGCAAGCCGCGAGAAGCTGCGCCAGACGGTCGCTAAAATTGAGCGCCTGGAAGAAGAGAAGAAAGAGGTCGCCGAGCAGATCAAGGAGATCTATGCCGAGGCCAAGTCCTTCGGGTTCGACACCAAGGCGCTGCGCCAGGTGGTGCGTCTGCGCAAGATCGACAAGTCGGACCGCGAAGAGCAGGAAATGATGCTCGAAACCTACCTGCTCGCGCTGGGTGAAGCCTGAGGCTTTGTAGAACGTCCCGATCGGCCTAAACTGGTCCCATGGGCCGGGATGTCGACGAACGGAAGAAGCGGGCCGCGCTGCGCAAACTGCGCAAGGCCGCAGAGCTTGCCGAACAGGGCAAGGGGCCGCCCCTGTCCGACTGGGAGCGCGAGTTCCTGGAAGAAGTCGAAGAGCGGATCGAGAAATACGGCTCGGCGTTCGCAGACCCGATGAAGGGCAGCGACGGCGAAGCGCTGTCGGCCCTGCAGCAGGTGAAGCTGAAAGAGATCGACAAGAAGGCCCGCGGCAAGGGCCGCAAGGGCTTTGGCAACAAGGCCGGGCCGGACAGGAAATCCTCGAAAGGCAGTTTCGCAAAGCGCGGCGCCCCGCGTGTGCGTCAGATCGATGATGACATCGAGGAGGAGGCCGCCGAGACGCCGCCGCCAGTGCCCGCGCCAGAGACTTCATCTGGACCTTCATCTCAGCCGGGGCCACGCGGCAAGCCTGTGCTCAGGGCCGTCCCGAAAGACGAAACGTCCGATCCCGGGTCCGATGCGTATGAGGATAAAGCCCCATCACCGAAGCGCCCCGCCGGGCGGCCGGTATTCCGTGTCATAGATGGGGGAAAGTCGGAGCCTGACAGCTAAGCTCCGGACAAAGGGAGCAAGGCCATGAAGACAGTCGTCATTACCGGTGCCTCGACCGGAATCGGGGCAGGGGCCGCGCGTCACCTGGCGGCGAATGGCTGGCGGGTCTTTGCCGGGGTACGCAAACAGGCCGATGGCGAGGCGCTGACGCAGGGCGCCTCCGGTGACCTGCGTCCGATCCTCCTTGATGTGACGAAACCGGACCAGGTGGAGGCTGCGGCCGAGACGGTCTCGGCGGCGCTGGACGGCGAACGCCTCGCCGGTCTCGTCAACAATGCGGGCATTGCGAAAATGGGCCCGCTGGCCATCCAGCCCATGGAGGATTTCCGGGCGCATTTCGAGGTCAACGTGTTCGGCCTGCTGGCCATGACGCAAGCCTTCGTGCCGCTGCTGGGATCTGATGCCGCGCGCACCGGGCCGCCCGGCCGGATCGTGAATATCACCAGCGTTGGCGGCCGGCTCGCCTCGCCCTTCCTCGGGGCGTATACGGCCACCAAACATGCGGTGGAGGCGATGACGGATACGCTGCGCCGCGAGTTGGTCATCTATGGCATCGATGCGATCGCTATCGGGCCCGGCTCCGTGAAGACACCGATCTGGGACAAGGCCGAGCAGGACAATACCGAAGGCCCCTATGCCGCCAGCGACTGGGCCGGGTCCCTGAAACGGTTCGAAGAGGTGATGCTGTCGGGCGGCCGGACCGGTCTGACGCCGGAAGACATTGCCGGCTATATCGAAGCGGCGCTGTCCGACGGCAAACCCAAAGCGCGCTACGCGCCGGTGCCCGACAAACTGACCAACTGGACCATTCCGACCCGCCTGCCCAAGCGGTTGCTGGACCGTATCTTCTGGAGCCGTTTCGGATTGAAGAAAACGTGACGCCCCTGTCAGGTTTCGCTTGACGGACCACACGGAACCCCCGTGCATGATGCCCGAACGAAAAGGGAGAAAACATCATGGCGGATCTCAGCGGCAAGGTTGCCGTAATCACAGGTGCAGCAAGCGGCATTGGCCTGGCAGGCGTGGAGACCTTTGTGGAGGCGGGTGCGAAAGTGATCGCCGCCGACATCCAGGACGAAAAGGGCCGCGCGCTGGAAACGCGGTTTGGAACGGATACCGTCCGCTACATCCATTGCGACGTGCTGGACCTCGCTGAGCTGGAAGCCCTGATGGAAGGCGCCGTCAGCCATTTCGGCAAGATTGATGTGGTCTGGAACAATGCCGGCAGCGGCGGCACTCCGGCCGATATCGAGGAGCTGGACGAAGAAGGCTATGACAAGACGATGGACCTGCTGCTCAAGCAGGTCTTCTTCGGCACCAAATATGCCGTGGCGCACATGAAGGATTCCGGTGGCTCCATCATCAACACGTCCTCGATCAGTGCGCTGGAAGCCGGCTGGGCCCCGATCACCTATTCGGTGGCCAAGATCGGTGTCGCGCATTTCTCGCGCATCGCTGCCGCGCAAGTTGCGAAATACAAGATCCGCGTGAACGCGATCCTGCCGGGCTTTATCGCCACCTCGATCTTCGGGGCGTCCCTCGGCATGTCGCGGGAAGTGGCTGACCAGATGGCGGAGATGCTGGCCCAGCAGGGCGGCTCGATGCAGCCGGCAGGCCGGACCGGCAAGGGCAAGGATATTGCCGAGATGGCGGCCTTCCTCGCCTCCGATGCATCGGAGTTCATCACCGGCAGCCAGTTCACCGTCGATGGCGGCATCACGGTCGGCCCGCGCCACTCCTGGGACGAATCGGCCGGCGGGCCGGTCCTCGAAGCGCTGGGCATTACGCCGGAACAGGCCGAACAGATGGCCGAAGCCATGAAGGCACAACAGGAATAGGGGTCAGCGGCTGCGGTCCGGGTCGAGGCCGGGTATGGCCTCGACAGCGGACAGCAATTCCTGCAGGGAGGCGGCTCGGATCAGCCGGCGGCCTTTCTCGTCCGACAGGGCATAGCCTTCTTCGGTCTTGAATAACGGGAAGCGGCGCCAGTGGGCGCGGGTGCGGAAGATCCAGATCTGATCGGGGGACTCGCCCGCAGCGGCCCATCCGGTCCACATGTGATCCGGCGGCAGGCTGCGCCACAGGGCGTCGATCTCGTCGACTTCGGAAGGCGTAAAGGCGGTCATGGCAGTCAGTCCCGATCAATCAGGTATCGCCGAGGTTAGTGCGGCTGAAGAACCCCGCAACCTGGAAGGTGCACTCTGGATGACGGCCTCGGGCCTCGTCTTCACCGCGTTCCTGACGCTGTCCAAGCTTCAATCGGCCCATTACGACCCCGGCTTCCTGGCTTTCTTCCGGTCGTTCGTCGCCCTGATCCTGACCTTGCCGGTTATTCTTCAGCAGGGCTGGGGCGTCATGCGCATTCACCGGCCCGGCCTGGTTCTGCTGCGCAGCCTGTTCGGGACGATGGGGTTCATTTTCAGCTTCTACGCGGTCTCGGCGCAGTTCGGTCTGCCGCTTTCGGAGTTCAACGCGATCAGTTTCTCGCGCGCCATGTTCATCACGGTGCTGGCAGCGGTGCTGCTGAAGGAGACGGTCGGCTGGCACCGCTGGGGCGCGACGCTGGCGGGCTTTGTCGGCGTTCTCATCATGACCCAGCCGGGGGCAGGCGTCAGCCTCGGCACGCTGCTGGCGCTTGCGGCGGCTTTCTGCATGGCCGGCGCGATCACGCTGGTGAAGCTGCTCTCGCGCAATCACCGGCCGGTCACGCTGCTGATCTGGGCGAACCTGCTCTCCTCGGCGATGCTTCTGCCGCTGGCCCTGTGGAAGATGCCGGAGGTCATGCCGTCCTGGCAGGACTGGGCGCTGATTACGCTGATGGGCGGATGCGGCGTGGCCGGGCAGTATTTCTATATCCGGGGCATGGCGATCGGGGACGCCTCGTTCCTGTCGCCGATCGATTATCTGCGCCTGCCGATGGCGGCGACGGTGGACTGGCTGTTGTTCAAGGCCCTGCCGGGGCCGTGGACCTGGGTCGGCACGGGCATCATCATCGGCGCCACGGCCTATATCACCCTGCGGGAACGGCAAAAGCGGCGCCAGACCAGACGGGCCTGATACGTCTTCCCTTGTGAATAGTGGCGAAATCATTCATTAGTCACATCAGATCAGGGAGACTCACATGGCCAAAGTTCTCGTTACCGGCGCGACCGGCTTTATTGCCGGGCATGTCATCCACCAATTGCTGGAAGCTGGCCACGAGGTTCGCGGTACGGCGCGTTCCGCTTCAAGGGAAACGCCCCTGAACACGATTTTGAGCGATTATGCCGGCGGCCCGCTCCATATCGACATCGTTGAGGCGGATCTGAACAGCGATGCCGGCTGGGCGGAGGCCGTGGAAGGCATGGACTATGTCCAGCACCTTGCCTCGCCCTTCCTCGCGGTGATGCCGAAAGACCATGATGAGCTGATCCGGCCGGCCCGTGACGGCGCCCTGCGCGTCCTGAAGGCCTCGAAGGCGGCGGGCGTGAAGCGCGTGGTGATGACCTCGTCCATGGCGGCGATCGCCTATGGCTGGGGCGATGCCCGGCCGAACCCGCTGACCGAAGAGCACTGGTCCAATCCCGACGATATGAAGGACAACACGGCCTATACCCGCTCCAAGACGATCGCGGAGAAAGCCGCCTGGGACTATATGGCCGGGGAGGGCGCCGGAATGGAGCTTTCGGTCATCAACCCGTCCGCCGTGCTTGGCCCGGCCATGAGCGCTGATGTCTCGACGTCGCTGCAGATCATCACCCAGTTGATGACCGGCAAGGCCCCGGCCTCGCCGCGGGTCGGCTTCTGCGTTGTCGATGTACGCGATGTCGCTGATGCGCATGTGAAGGCGATGACCGTGCCTGAAGCGGCGGGCGAACGCTTCCTGGCATCCGGCCGGTTCATGTGGATGAGCGAAGTGGCCGATGTGCTGCGCGAGAAATTCCCGGACTACCAGAAGAAGCTGCCGAAGGGCGAACTGCCGGACTGGCTGCTGAAGGTGCTGACACTGGTAAACCCGCCGCTGAAGGCCGTCGTGCCGGAGCTTGGCCGCGAACGGCATTGTTCGAACGAGAAGGCCCGCCGCGTGCTCGGCTGGACGCCGCGCACCGAGGAAGAAGCAATCATCGAGAGCGCGCAGACCCTGATCGACCTGAACGTGGTCTAGGCCTCGTTACGGCCTCTGAACGTCGCGCCGGCGGCGATGAAGCTGGCGGCGGCGAGGATGGCAGAGACGACGCCGTTCCACCCCGCCATGGACAGGCCGAGAATGTAGAAGGGGGCATCGGTGCAGGATGGCACGGTCATCGGCCGGTCCAGCGACTCCATGTTCATGAGATCAATCTCGCCGCCGCCTGCGCACCCGGCCGGAGGCGGGAAAATCTTCCATTCCACGCCGGAATGATAGAAGGCGACGACGACGCCGACCCCGAAGACAAGGCCGATCAACACGTTCAGCGCCACCAGGAAGCGCCGGGTCGGCCGGACCTTCCAGAGGGCAAGGCCGGTCAGTGTCATGGCGATCAGGGCCCAGTAGACCTCCCGCTGGCGCAGGCAGAGCGGACAGGGATAGAGATGGCCGAACGTCTCGAAGGCATGGGCGACTGCAAGCATCAGGGCGGACACCACAATTGCGGCGACCGGCCATTTCCAGTCCTTGAGAAGGCCTTTCAGGAAGAGCATCGTTGGTACGCTAGCACGCTGTCTCGACAGCAAAAGTGCGGCGCAGCGTCACGAGCCAAACAATCCCGTGAGCCAGTCCTTCCCGAAATGGATGGCAGCCAGAACAGCCGTCGGGCCGAGGATCAGCAACGAGGACACCCAGACAAATCCCAGAATGGCGCCGATGATGACAAGGAACCCGTCCCGGTTGATCAGGCCGAACGCGGCAAGCGCCACGGCAAAGCCGGGGACGGTATTGGTCATCGGCAGCGGCACGAGGATGGACGCGCTGAAGATGCAGAGCACGAAGCCGAGCAGGCGTTCGGACCTGGGGCCGGTAATCATCGTGAAGCGGGGCTTTGAGAACGTCTCGATCCAGCCGAGCCATTTCCGGCCGCCATGGGCCATGGCGGTCAGGCCCTTGCGGTCGATCCGGCGGTTGCCCAGCGCGTCCGGCAGCCAGGGCTGTTCATGGCCGAGGGCCATCTGTGCGGCGAGCGCCATCATGGGCAGGGAGACCACTTGCGGCACGCCATAAAGGAAGGGAATGCAGCAGGGCAGCGCCAGCAGGAACAGGCCCGCGCCGAATGCACTTTCGTCCAGATGGTCGAAAATCTGCCGCAGCGTGTACCCGTCTTCCGGCGCGCCGGCGGCCATCGCCTCGACGATCTGGAGCAGGGTTTTCTCGTTTTCCGCGTTGGTGACATCCATGCCTGTTCAATACGTCCTGTAATTATGCCGCCCGGGATAGATTGACGGGCAGGCCCTGCTCGGGCAGGAGAGCCTTCCCGATAAGGGCCTCTGTGGCGGAATTGGTAGACGCGACGGATTCAAAATCCGTTTCTGGCAACAGAGTGCCGGTTCGAGTCCGGCCAGAGGTACCAGCACGTCCGCGTGCCATCAGTATTCGTATTTCTCCACCCGCGACAGATCGATAATGTAGGCAGCGTCCGCGAGGTCGCTTTCCTGCTTCTGTGCATGAAGCGTGCCTTCGATCCAGACCGCCTGTGGCAAATCCTTCAGCAGGATCGGATCGTCGGTCCGCACGAAAATCGTCTGGTTCGGCGGCGGCGGCGGGGCGTGAATGCATGCGCCGAAATAAGGCACCAGCAGGAACTCGCTGATCTCGGCCTTGGCATCGTAGGAAAACGGCACAGTGTAGCCCGGCATGCGGATCTTCTTGCCGTCATAGGTGTCGACCGTGTTGAACGAGCCGATCTGAACGGCTGTGTCGGCGGCAGAGCCCTCCTGGATGGAGTAGAGTGTCGCCATCTGGGCGGCATACATTTTCTGCAGGCGCTCTTCCTCGCCTTCCGGCATCAGGTCTTCCCAGCCGATTTCCGTGACGCCGCGGGCCTTGATTTCTTCCTGCTCGCGCATGGCCTCTGCCGCGGCGGCGGCAACGGACGCATCCTTCGCCGCCTTTTCCGCATCGCTTTCGCCGATCTTGTCGCCGACCTGCGGCCCGGCGGGGGCGGTGGAGGCGTCCGCGCTTGTTTCCACGCTTGCTTCTGCAGGCGTTTCGGCATCGGCGGCGGGCGCCGTGGTCTGGCCGCAAGCGGGCGACAGGCTGATCAGGACGAGGGCGGGGAGGAGGAGAGAGCGCTTCATGACTGTTTTCTTAGGCTTTCAGGGAGGGATGTGCCAGACGGGTTAGACAACCTTGCTACAACTTCACGGACAGTCCGTCAGCGAGGGATCTGCGGAAAGCGGCCCAGGCCGGAATGGCCCCTGCCAGCAGGGAGGCGCCGGTGACGGCCAGCAGCGTCAGCAAATCGGTCATGCCGGGGCCCGTCCCGCCAAGGGAAATGCCATACCGCTGCATGATGATCGGCCCGGCGATCAGGATCAGGCCATGCACGATCACAATGCCGAGCAAGGCGCCGAGAAAGCCGATCAGGCCGGCCTCCAGCGTCAGCAGGCCAAAGATATGTCCCGGCCGGGCGCCGACCGCCCGCAGGATGGACATCTCCCGCCGCCGCTCGTTCAGGCTGGTCAGGATGGAGGTCAGGATCGAGACGACACCGACCGCGATGACGAAGATCGACACCGCCATCAGGGCGCGCTCCGCCATGGCGGTCACGCTCCACAGCTGGGCCAGGGCCTCGCCGGGAATGATGGCCATCAGCGGCTCGCCCTTGTTGGTGTTGATCTCCCGCCGCGTGCGCAGGATCGTGCCCTTGCGCTTCAGCCCGGCATAGACTGCCGTGATCGTCTTGGGCGTCAGGTTGAAGCCGCGGATCATGTCTTCGGTGATCGAATCGGCCATCGGGTTCTTCGCGCCGGTTTCCCAGCCGACATGGATGGCGGTGATGGCTTCGAGGGAGACGATCACGGTCCGGTCGACTGGTGTGCCCGTCGGCGCGAGAATGCCGACAACGCGGAAGGGCCTGTTCTCATGGCCTGATCCGAAATCGGCCTTGCCGAGCCCGTGGGACAGGACCAGCGGCGTGCCGAGTTCATAACCAAGCTCGCGGGCGACGTCGGCGCCGATCACGGCATCGAACAGGTCGTCCATTTCCTTGCCCTTGGCAAAGCGCAGGGATTCGCCGCGGCCATACTGGTAATGTTCGAAATAGGAATGGTCGGTCCCCATAACGCGGAAGCCGCGATGACTGTCGCCGAGGGAGATCGGCACTGTCCAGGCGATGTCGTCCCGCGCGGCCAGTTCCTGGTAGGTGGGCCAGGAAATCTCCGCCGTCGCATTGCCCATCCGGAAGACGGAGTAGAGCAGCAGGTTCACGCTTCCCGTGGGCGCGCCGATGATCAGGTCCGTGCCGGAAATCGTATGGCCGAAGCCTTCGCGTGCCCCGGTGCGGGCCTTGTCGACCCCCAGGAACAGGGCAACCGAAAGCGCCACAGCCAGAAGGGTCAGCATCACGGAGGCCCGCCGGTTCAGCAGGCTTTTCCATGCCAGGGCAAACAGGGCCTTCATGCGCTCACCCCCACCTTGTTGATGTCGGCGAGATCTACCGCCCGGTCGAACTGCCCGGCGAGGCTGGCATCATGGCTGACGAACAGGAGCGCGGCGCCCGTGCGTCCGGCCTCCTCGCTCAACAATTCGATGAACTTGTCGCGGGCATCGGCGTCGAGGGCCGAGGTCGGCTCATCCGCGATCACGATGTCCGGCCCGCCCATCAGGGCGCGGGCCGCGGCGACGCGCTGTTGCTGGCCGACGGACAGGTCCGAGACGCGCCGGTCCAGCAGGGTGGCGTCGGTCAGGCCCAGCCGGCCGAGCAGGCGGCGGGCTTCGCCCTCAGTGTCCTTGCCGACCCGTGCGCGCCGGGCAGGGGAGAAGTGCAGCGGCAGCGTAACGTTCCCGGTAACGGACAGGTACGGCACCAGGTTGAACATCTGGAAGATGACGCCCAGATGGTCGGCCCGCACCCGGTCGCGCCTTGCGGCGCTGAGCGTGGCCATGTCATTGCCCAGCACATTGACCGTGCCGGTTTCCGGGCTGAGCACCCCGGCGATCAGGCCGAGCAGCGTGGACTTTCCAGACCCGGATGGTCCGCGCAGGAACAGTTTTTCGCCACGCGCGAGGGTGAAGCGGTCGATATCCAGCACCGGTGGATGATCCGGCCAGGCAAAGCGAAGGCTTTCAACCCGGATGGCATCCGTGCTCGGGGCGTCAGGCAGCATCAGTCGAAATCGATCTCTGTATCGTTGGGGGTGAGTTCCTTGGCGACCTGCTGGCCGTCCGGGCCGAGATAGATCGCATCGATATGCTGGAAGGCCGGGTAGAGTTCAAAGACGTGCACCAGCATGCCTTCCACCCGGTCGATCTTCTTGCAGCGCCAGGCGACCGAGACCGTCATCGCGCCATGCGTGCCGTCGGTGCGCCCGGTGATGGAGCGTTCGGTTTCTTCGCAGGTCGTCGGCCCGATCGGCTCAACGATGCCTTCGGCGAATTTCTCGGCCTTCTTGCCTTCAGGCACTTTCGTTTCCGACAGGCCGAAATTGGCGAGCGGCGCATCGAGGCTCACGGTCAGGAAATCGTCTTCCCGCGTGATCGCGAGATCGCCGCCGCCATGCACGTGCGGTTCGCCGGCATGGCCTGCTTCATCCTCATGGGCCGCTTCGAGTTCGGTCACTGCCGCCGGCGCAGCGGGGCTGTCTGCGGCGACCGCAAGGGCGGCGTCAGGCAGCTCGGCTTGCTGGTCAGATTGCGGGGCAGGTGGCGGAGGTTCGTAGGGCGCGCTGGACGGGCCGCAGGCAACAAGGGTCAGCAGGCTGGCCGCGGACACGGCCGCAACCGGCCAGAAACGGAATGAAATCATTGTGGGCCTCCGGTGCGCCACACAGTGGATAAGTGCAGAAAGGTCAATAATTATTGTCGCGAAAGCAATAGTGATACTATATCACATTTAATCAAGGCGGAGCTTGCAGAAGTCCTTCTGCCAATTTCACAACGCCGCCGGTTTACGCACACATGCTCGATTCTCTCCAGGCCCCACTCCTGTTCGGCTTGACCGCCGCCTTTATTACCACGCTTGGCCTGATCTCGGTGTCCGTGCGCGGGGATTGGAGTGCGCGCTATTCCGGCCTGTTCGCGCTGGCCGCAGGCGGCATGCTGGTCAGCCTGACACTGTTGCACATTGCCCCGGAAGCCTTTGAACTCAGCGCCCACACGCCTGTCTTCCTGATGGTGGGTTTCTTTGGCGGCCTCGGCCTGCATTTCGGGATCGGCGCGCTGTTCCCGGAAAGCTCCGACCGGGGGCAGGCGGGGGCCATCACGCCTCTGGCGGCCGTAGCGATCCACTCCCTGCTGGACGGGATGATCTATTCGGTCACCTTCGCCGCAAGCTTCTCCTCGGGCGTTTATGCCGCAGCGTCGCTGATGCTGCACGAGTTTCCGGAAGGCGTGATCGCCTTCGCCATCCTGCGCCGGCACAGCTTCTCCAACCGCGAGGCGTTCATCTGGGCTTTCCTCGCCTCGGCCGTGACCACGCCGCTGGGCGTGATCGTGGCGACGCCCTTCATGTATGGCCTGACGCCGGACATTATCGGCAGCCTGTTCGCCATCTCCGCCGGCCTCCTTCTCTACGTTGCGACCGGCCCGCTGATGGCGCCGCTGGGCGAGGAGCCGCCGATGCGCAGCCTGATGGCATTGAGTGCCGGTGTGGGGCTCGCCATCCTGATGGCGCTGATGCCGTTGCATCCGCATGAAGAAGCGGGCGGGCACATCGCCCCGGCCCCGCACGACCTTTCGCACGATCACCTTCCGCACTAGTCCGGCGCGCCGCCGAAGGCACATCCCTTGCACCAGTCTCCCCAGCGAGCGGGAAAGGTGAGGGCAGATGCAATTTGGGCGGAAGGGCTCTGTTTACGAAATCAGAGGACAAGCAGTGTCTCGGAATACCGGAGACTCTCGTCCCATGCTGACCCTGCCGCTCCTGGCCAAGATGTCGTCTGCCGCGCTGGCGTCCGGGATCACCGCCTGTCTCACCTATGGCCAGTACAATGTCGCGGGCGGGCCGAACGGATCCGGCCTGATGCCGCCTGCCAGCGTGGTGCACCCGAATGCCCGGCCGGGCGTCATGCTCGATCCGCTGGCCGAGGTGGCAGATGCGTTTGCTACGCTGAAGCAGGACCGTGCCAAGGCCGCCCGCAACCGCGCCATGATCGACTGGCTGGGAAGCCTGCGGACCCGGTTTACCGTGCAGCGGCTGGAAACGGGACTCGTCTACAAAGTGCATTACACGCCGGCTGCGCATGCCGGGGCTGTGCTGGAAGATTATGTGGCCGTGCCCTATGGGCCTGAACTGCCCTTCGCGGTCAGCCTGCACGCTGCCGGAAACGGTGTCATCCGCCTTGAGGGCCTGTCGTGCGCCGGGGAAGAAACCCTGGGCGAGGTCGATCTGTCAGAGGGCGGCGACACCGCGGAAACGGCGGCCATGGCGCAGGCCGAGGCCTATCTGCGCACGCCGGATGCCGCAGACCCGGGCCTGCCTGCAGATTGCCTGACGGCCCGCCTGAACCGCAGCTAGACTTTGTCGAGGGCGGCTTCGTCCAGCTCGCGATGCGTGAAGCGCCGGGTAAATTCGGTGACGCGCGGGGCGATCTCCGTCCGGAAACGATTGCCGTTGAAGACGCCGTAATGGCCGACGCCCGGCTGGATGTAGTCCAGCTGCATTTCCTTCGGCAGCTGGGTGCACAAATCGTGCGCCGCCTGCGTCTGGCCGATGCCGGAAATATCGTCCTTTTCCCCTTCGACCGTCATCAGCGCCACATCGCGGATTTTCTCGGGCCGGATCTGGCGCGAATAGCGATATTTCATGATGCCGCGCGGCAGGTGGTGTTCCTGGAACACGCGCAGGATGGTCTGCAGGTAGAACTCTTCGGTCATGTCGAGGACCGAGAGGTATTCGTCATAGAATTCGCGGTGCTTGCCGGCATTGTCGCCGTCGCCTTCGACCAGGTGGTTGAAAAAGCGCCATTGGGCGTCGACATGCCGTCCCCAGTTCATGTTCATGAACGAGGCGAGCTGCACAAAGCCCGGATAGACCCGGCGGAAGACCCCCGGATAGGGGCCGGGCACGGTGTAGATCATGTTTTCCTGGAACCACTCGAAGGATTGCTCCTCGGCCAGTTCGTTCGGCACCGTCGGGCTGCGACGGGTGTCGATGGGTGACCCCATGAAGGTCATCGAGGCCGGACGGTTCGGATCATCGTCTTCCGCCATCATCGAGATCGCGGCCAGGACCGGCGGGCCGGGCTGGCAGACCGCCAGCACATGGGCGCCGGGGCCGATATGCGAGATCATCTTGCGGACATGGTCCATATAGTCATCGAGATCGAACCGGCCGAGCCAGACCGGCGCCATGCGCGCATCGGACCAGTCGGCAATGTAGACGTCATGCGTCTCCAGGAAGCCTTCGACCGTTCCGCGCAGCAGGGTGGCATAGTGGCCGGACAGCGGCGCCACGATCAGCATGCGGGGCAGGGGGGCAGCGCCCGGCTTGCGGGCAAATGCCAGAGCGTCCGGGTCCTTGCGGAAGTGGACCATGTTGCACCAGGGCGACCGCCAGGCGACCGTCGGAGTGACCGGCACGGGCGCGCTGTTGATCTTGACCGATTCGATGCCCCATTCGGGCTTGCCATAATAGCGGGTGGCGCTTTCGAACACGTCCGCAAAGGCGGTGAGCGCCTTGCCGTATTCCGTCTTCGCGATCGGGTTGATCGAAGAATGCATCGCCATGCGGCCTGCGCGTACGGCCATACGCATCGGCGCCATCGCGGCACGGTTCATTTCGACAAAGGAGTAGAGCATTGCTTTACCAGCCTTCCATGTTGCAGCGCAGCATATGTCCATGAAACAAATGTGGCAAATGGATTCGCCAGCCACGCGCCTTACCGGGGGGTTAACGCAACCGATTGAATTTGCCTGAAACTTTCAATTTCCCGCCCGTTCCGGGTTAAGGAGCAGCTGCTAGTTTTTAGGCTTCAACCGGCGAAGAGGCCTCTCCATGTTCCTTAAATGCGCACCCAATCCGCATCAGGGCGGGCGTATGACCCGGGCCGTTCTATTCAATCATGCAGGCGGCCAGTGCTTCGCCATCGATGCAGAAGCCCTGCACAAACACCCCCAATTGCTGAACGAGTTCGGCGCGTTTAACGGCCTGCGCTTCCGCTCGCTGGATGCCCTGGCCTACGGTCTTTGCTTCGTGGGCGGGGTCGGCACGATCACGGTGGCCTGGTGGATGTTCTTTGTCGGCCTTGCGGCCTGCGTGCTGATGCTGGCCGTGAACCGCAAGTCTGCGGGCGAAGCGGCGCGCAACGCCGCCCGGCGCTCGACGGACAATTTCCGCCGCCTGCATGAGCTTGGCTGCATGTGGCTGGTCTACGAGTGAGCCAGACTCAGATCCCGACCATGCCGAGGATCGCGGCGATGATCGCCACCAGCATGAAGATCAGCGACAGGCTGACCGAGACGGCCCGCTGGCCCTTGCGGCTGGTGCGCGAACCGTGCGGGGCCTTGCCGGATTTTGGCGCCAGCATCCAGCGGTTTGAATAGAAGCCGAACGCGGCCAGCAGGGCGGTGACGCCCGCGGCCCAATGGGTTGCCAGCAGGAAGCACGCCCCGGCGGCCAGCATCATGCCGGCAATCGGCGTGGAGGTGGCGTGTAGCAATTCGCGCACATGCCGGTCGGCGCGGCTGCCGTCGAGTTCCTCGAAGCTGCAATTCGGCGCCGCAATGGCCGCCACCCATGACGATCCGATCGCCAGGGCGGAGAAAATAAGACCCAAATTGGAGGCGAGTGCAGCAAGGTTCTGGAACATGGGCGGAATATGCGCCGGATTCGCGGATTGGCCTAGGGGTCGTCCGTCTAAAGAAAACTGGCGACGATGACTTGGTCGACCAGCGCCTCGTCCCGGGGAACCTGTCCGTCCAGCATCAGCATGGCCAGGCCATGCACCATCGACCAGGCCTGCAGCCGCTTGATCTTGCGGTCGGCTTGCGAGGTGTCGGCGGGCATCAGCGCGTTGAGCGTGTCCGACAGCATGCCAAAGGGTTCGTCCGTGGCGCAGGGCGTCTCGTTCCGGTCGCCCTCCGGCGGGCGTTGCGTCATCATCAGGCGAAAGACAGACGGGTTGCGCAGGGCGAATTTCACATAGGCCCGGCCCATGGCCCGGAACGCCGCCCTCTGCTCGTCCGCGCCGGACATCGCTTCCCGGAACGCTTCGGCCAGGCGTTCGCCGCCAACGCCGCACAGCGCGCTCAGAAGGGCGGCCTTGTCGGGGAAGTGCCGGTACACCGCCGTCGCCGACACGCCGACATTGCGGGCGATCTCGCGCAGGCTGACGGCATCCGGCGCTTTCACGTCCAGCTGGGCGAGGCCTTCTTCGATCAGGGCAGACCGCAGGTCGCCATGATGGTAGCGGCCCTCGCGCGGCTTCATGTTGACAGTGTTATCATCTGATGTCATGTTATCACTGTAAACATAGATTCTCTATTCCCGCAACGCGACACGGAGTCACTGATCATGCCCAGCCCTGTTGAATCTGCCATTCGAGGCGTCGTTACCAAAGGCGTCGTGGCCATCGCCGGTTTCAATCGCGAACGCAAGAAGTCAAAAGGGCCCAATCCTTTCCTGGAAGGCATGCACACCCCGGTGAGCGAGGAAGTGACCGACACGGCGCTGAAGGTGACCGGCGAGATTCCGGCCGCGCTCAATGGGCTCTATGTGCGCAACGGGCCGAACCCGCTGGCCAATGTCAACGCCGCCACCCATCACTGGTTCATCGGCGATGCCATGGTGCATGGCATCCGCCTGCAGGACGGCAAGCCCCTCTGGTACCGCAATCGCTGGGTCCGCTCCAATGCCGTGAGTGACGCGCTGGGAGAACCGCGTGCGCCCGGACCACGCCATCCGCGTACGGATGTCGCTAATACCAATATTGTCGGACATGCCGGCAAGCTGTGGGCCGTGGTCGAGGCAGGCGGCTATCCGGTTGAGATGGCAGACGATCTGAAAACCGTCGCCCATTCGGATTTCGATGGCACGCTGGGCGAATCCTATTCCGCCCACCCGCATCTCGATCCGGAGACCGGCGAGATGCATGCCATCTGTTACGAGGCCCAGCACCCGGACACGATCTGGCACACGGTTGTGGACACCTCCGGGCATGTTCGCCGCAATGAACCCATTGCCGTGAAAAACGGCCCGATGATCCATGACTGCCAGATCACGCCCTCCTATGTGATCGTGATGGACCTGCCGGTGACGTTTTCCATGTCGGCCCTGATGGGCGGGGCGAGCTTCCCCTTCCGCTGGAACCCGAAACACAAGGCGCGCATCGGCTTGTTGCCGCGCGAGGGCAGGGGGGACGAGATCATCTGGTGCGATGTCGACCCCTGTTACATCTTCCACCCCGCCAATGCCTACGAGACCGAAGACGGCAAGGTCGTCATGGATGCCTGCGTCTACGAGACCATGTTCGACACTCATGGCCACGGCCCGGATTCGCCGACCGCGAAATTCGAGTCCCTGACGATTGATCCGGCGGCCGGGCAAGTCACCCGCGAGGTGATCGACAAGGCGCCGCAGGAATTCCCGCGCTATGATGAACGCCTGACCGGCAAGCCCTATCGCTATGCCTACACGGTGGCTTTGCCGGAAAAGGTGGATGACGGATTTCTCGGCGAGACGCGCCTGTTCAAGCATGATCTTGCAGCAGGCAAACGGGAGGTGCACGATTTCGGCCCTGGCCGGGTGCCCGCCGAATTTGTGTTCGTGCCGGCGCATGAATCGGCCGCCGAAGACGAAGGCTGGGTGATCGGCTATGTCAGCAATGTCGAGGACGGCACATCGGACTTCGTGATTCTGGACGCCGCGAACTTCACCGCAGCTCCGGTTGCCGAAGTCCATATTCCTTACCGCATCCCGCCCGGCTTCCACGGTAATTTCGTTCCGCAGGCGTGAGGGGGACGCAGGCCCGGGTCAGCCGATGCTCATCGCGAGCAGGCGGCTGATCTGGGCGCGGGGCAGGCCGCTGTCGTCATGGTAATCATTGATCGCGGTCTGTAGTGCGGTCAGGTCACGCTTCGAGGTGGCCTGCGGCTTGTCCAGCACGCCTTCACGGACCAGTGCCGCACACACATGGGACGAAGCGATCCAGGCGTCCCACCCCGCAAAGCGCAGGAAATAGGCGCCCGTTGCTCCGCCAAGGCGTGATCCGCGCTTGTGCAGTTCGGTCATCAGGCCCAGCTGGTCGTCCGCCGGCCAGCTGGCGAGGAAGTGGCCGAACCCGCCTTCCTTCGCTTCGATGTCTGCGACGAGTTTCGCGTTTTCCAGCGTGGCCTTGATCTTCTGGCCATTGCGCACGATGCGTTCGTCCGAGACCAGACGGTCGAGCATCTCCTCCCCGAAGAAGGCGAGCTTGCCGGGATCGAAGCCTTCGAAGGCCGCTTCGAACCCGTCCCATTTGGCGTCGATGACTTTCCAGTTGAACCCGGCATTGAACACGCAGCGTGTCATGACGGAGAGCAAACGGTCGGCGGGCACTTTCGAAAGGTCCGCCACCGCATGCGTATTCTGCGACATCTCCAGCGCGTTCGCCCGTCCGCCATGATGACCGGCGGCCATCTTCAGGATCGGGGCGAACTTTCGCGCCATGAGCTTATGTCCCTTATCCGAGCGCGGTCTCGTAGACCTTCGCATAATCGTCCGCACTCATAGGCTTCGGATTTCCAAAGTGTGCAAGGTCTTTCAGGGCATATTCCACGATGCCTTCGGCGTCTTCCATGCCAAGGCCCATTTCCTTCAGCGTGGGCGGAATGCCGAGATCCTCGTTCAGTTTCGCGATCGCGTCGGCGAGGTCAGCGCCTTCCTTCAGGCCCATGACCTGGCGCAGGCGCGCATATTTGGCGTCGGCGGCGCCTTCATGGAAGCGCAGGATATGCGGCAGGAAAACCGCATTCAGCGTACCGTGGTGCAGCTTCTTGTCCTTCAGGCGTCCGGCCGCATGAGACAGCGCGTGCACACCGCCAAGCCCTTTCACGAAGGCAAGCGCGCCTTCATAGCTGGCCATCATCATGTTCCAGCGGGCATCCGGATCGGAGCCGTCCTGAACGGCTTTTTTCAGCCACCCCTCGCCAAACGCACGATAGGCGCCATCATAGCCGATGCCCTCCGCAGGCGGATTGATGGCCGGGGCCAGCACGGCTTCGATACAGTGTGTGAGGGCGTCCATGCCGGTCGCGGCGGTCAGGCCGGCCGGCAGGCCAAGCGTCAGGTCCGGATCGCAGATCGCGGTCGCCGGGATCAGGTTCGGGGACACGATGGTTTCCTTGCGCCCGTTCTCCAGGATCACCACGGTGCCGACAGAGACTTCAGAGCCCGTGCCGGCCGTCGTCGGGATGGCGATCAGCGGCGGGATCTTCTTGATCTTTTTGGCGCCGCCCGAGATCGCGGCATAGGTTTCCAGCGGATCGGGATGGCTGACCAGCAGGCCGATGGCCTTGGCGTGGTCCATGGAGGACCCGCCACCGACAGCGATCAGGCCGTCTGCGCCGCACTCCTTGTAGGCTTCAGCGGCCAGCTTGGCCTGGGATTCAAGCGGGTTCGGGACGGTGTCGGCGAAGACGCCCGCAGGCGCCATGCCGAGCGCATCTTCCACTTTCGCCAAGAGACCGGCGGCCTTGATGCCCGGGTCGGTCACGATGAAGGGGCGTGTGATGCCCAGACTCTTTGCGACGTTCGGCAGCTGCTTCAGCGCGCCGGAGTCGAATATGCAGGTTGTCAGGAAGGTCATAACGGGCATGTGTGGGGCTCCTCAGGCTCTTGAGGACGCACTTTTGCGGGGGAGAAGGGGGCGACGCAAGCCTTTCGCCGGGTGATGCGGCGTTTCGCTCGGCGTGAAGCGAGCTTCTGCGCCATTAAAGGTTGCGTTCTGTGAATTTGCTCCGGGCGCCTGAAACTCACAATTCGGGGAAATACCTAATTGCGCGCCCGTGTCGCGCGGCACCTCGGCGCGCGTCAAACTGGCCAATATTCTTCTAAAAAACAGGGGCCTATCTCCCGGTCATTGGTATTCTTTTCATGGAGGGAAAGACATGAAACGCCTCTTCGTTGCCGCGCTCCTGGCGAGCACAACTTGGACGACTGTTGCGGGGGTCGCAGCGGCTGATGACAATCCGTGGATGATCCGCGGACGGGTTATCGGTGTGTTGCCGAGCGAGTCGGCTGACCTGTCGGTGGCCGGTGCGCCACTCGGTGGCAGTGTCGACATCAGCGACCAGTATGTGCCTGAGCTCGATATCACCTACTTCTTCAACAAGAATGTTGCAGCTGAACTGATCCTCGGGGTGACCCCGCACGATGTGAAGGCAACGAATGTTTCTGCTGTCGGCGGAGCGGATGTTGACCTCGGCGATGTGTGGCTCCTGCCGCCGACGCTGACGCTTCAGTATCACTTCGACAATGGCGGCAAGTTCAAGCCGTATGTCGGTGCCGGCGTGAACGCCACGTTCTTCTTCAACGAAGACGAAGGCAATGTTGCAGACGGCATCGATTACGATCCGAGCTTCGGTCCGGCGCTGCAGGTCGGCTTCGACTACGACCTGGATGGGGTTCCGGGTGGCTGGGCCTTCAATGCCGACGTCAAGAAGATCTGGATCAATCCTGATGTCACGGTGAATTTCGCCACAGCGCTTGGCGTCGCCGTCGATGCCGATGTCGATATCAACCCGACCGTTGTCGGTCTTGGCTTCGGCTACAAATTCTAAGCTCTCCCTGAGCTTCCGCGTTATCCCTTTTCTTGCGGAAGACTTGGTAACTTGGCCGTGTCCTTCCCCGGACACGGCCATTTTTCTGCGCCCGATTGTTGCGCGCCCGCCCGCGGCCGCTACAGATGAAGCCCATGAGCATTCTCTCCGTCAAAGACCTGCGGGTCTCGTTCGACACACCCGATGGCGCCGTGAACGCCGTCAAGGGCATCAATTTCGATCTGGCCGCCGGCGAGTGCCTTGGCATCGTCGGGGAAAGCGGCTCCGGGAAAAGCCAGTCTGCGCTGGCTACGATGGGCCTGCTGGCCGGAAACGGCTCGGCGACCGGCCAGATCCTGTTCGACGGCATCGACATGCTGACGGCCCCGATCCAGACCTTGCGCCAGATCCGCGGCGCGCGGGTGTCGATGATTTTCCAGGACCCGCTGACCAGCCTGACCCCGCACATGACGGTCGGCGCGCAGATGCGCGAAGTGCTTGCCCTGCACACGGGCGAGAAGGGTGAGGTTGCCGACAAGCACTGTATCGAATGGCTGGAGAATGTGCGCATTCCCGAAGCCGCCCGCCGCATGAACCAGTTCCCGCACGAGCTGTCCGGCGGCATGCGCCAGCGCGTGATGATTGCCATCGCCATGTTGTGCAATCCGGAAATCCTGATCGCCGACGAGCCGACCACGGCGCTGGACGTGACGGTTCAGGCGCAGGTGCTGGAACTGATGGATGAACTGAAGCGTGAAACCGGCACGGGCATCGCGCTGATCACGCACAATATGGGCGTTGTTGCCCGCATGTGTGACCGGGTGATCGTCATGCGCCATGGTGAGATCGTGGAGCAGGGCGGGGCGGACGACATCTTCTACGCGCCGAAGGCCGACTACACGAAAATGCTGCTGAACGCCGTGCCCCGCATTGACGAGCCGGACCGGCCGGGACGTCCTGTCCTGTCGGAGGCGCCGCCTGCGGAAACCCCGCCGGTGCTGACGGTGGACGGCATGAAGGTCCACTTCCCGATCCAGGTGAAGGGCGGCCTGTTCGGCAAGCGCAAGCCACTGAAAGCCGTTGACGGCGTGTCCTTCGACCTGCGCCCCGGGGAGACGCTGGGCGTCGTCGGCGAATCCGGTTGCGGCAAGTCGACCCTCGCGCGCGGCGTGCTGAAACTCATTCCGCCAACGGACGGAACGGTCGCCTGGCTCGGCAAGGACATTGCCAAGGCGGGCCGGAAGGAAATGGACGGCCTGCGCGACGACCTCCAGATCGTGTTCCAGGATCCGCTGGCCAGTCTCGATCCGCGCATGTCGATCGGTGCCTCGATTGCCGAGCCGCTGCAGGTCCACCAGCCGCAGCTCTCCCGGGCAGAGCGCGAAGCGAAAGTGCGGGAAATCCTGCCCCGCGTCGGCCTCGACCCGGCCCTGATCAACCGTTATCCGCATGAGCTCTCCGGCGGCCAGAACCAGCGCGTCGGCATTGCCCGCGCCATGATCCTGAAGCCGAAACTGGTCATCTGCGACGAGGCGGTCTCCGCCCTCGACGTGTCGGTGCAGGCGCAGGTCGTGGACCTGCTGATCGAGCTGCAGAAGGAATTTGGCCTCGCCATGATCTTCATCAGCCACGACCTCGCCGTCGTGCGCCAGATCAGCCACCGCGTCATGGTGCTGTATCTCGGCCGGGTGGTGGAACTGGCCGGGCGCAACACGATCTACACCGATGCGCGCCACCCCTACACCAAGGCCCTCATCGCCGCCGTGCCGAATGCGGACCCGAAAAGCGAAAAATCGCGTGAGCGCCTGAAGCTGTCCGGCGACTTGCCGAGCCCGCTCGACAGCCGCGCGGCCCTGCGCTTCATGAAGTCGAAACTGGTCGATGATGCGGATGCGGAACAATACCAGCCGAAACTCGTGGAAGTGACGCCCGGCCACCTCGTGGCGGAACATGACGCCATGCTCGGCACGGAAGGCCTGGTGGCGGGTTAGCCGCCGGTCTCGTCCGTCTCCGGATAACACGGCCCCTCATAGACCGGCAGGCGCATGTCCATGACGGAGCGGTTGGCATAGGCGATGCAGGCTTGTCCAAATCCGCGGATCGCCTCTGTCGCCTTGTTTTCGGCCCAGGAATGGGCGCAGGCCGCCTGGTCCGCTGCCTGACTGTCTGCCGATGTGTCTGACTGTTGCTGCGCCGTGATGAAATCCGACACGCAGCGGCCATAGACTCTCACGCCCAGCAGGAGGCCGTCGCGCAGCGACCGGGCGTCTTCCATCTCTCCGGCAGACTGGAACTCGACGCCTGAAAAGTCCGGCACGGCCAGCGTGCCGCAGGTTTTCGCGACGAGGCCGCGGCCGGCTTCGCTCATCTCCGGCGCGCAGGTGCGATAGTCGCCGGCCGCGTCCACCGGCTCTGCCACAGCGGGCAGGGCAGTCAGGCAACAGATGGCTAGGGCCGCAAGGCGCATCGGGTCACTCCGTTCAGGTTCGCCATTTATAGGCATAATCGCTTCCGGGGGCACACCCCCCGTATCTCGGGTTGTGTCCCGGGCTGCGCATCCGGGCGCAACCTTGGCTTAAGACCCCCGTGCGACAGTGGCGTATTGTTCCGGAGGGAAATGGCTTTGCCACAGCTGATTGGCCTCGTCCTTGTTGTTGCGCTCGTCTTTGGCGGCCTCGTCTTCACAGGCGGCCATATGGCGATGGAGGCATTGCCGCTGGAGCTCGCCCTGATCGGCGGGGCCGCTGTCGGCACGCTGGTCATCGGCAATTCCCCCGCCGTCGCAAAAGAGGCCGGGGCAGGGGTGCTGAAGGCCTTCACGGGCGCCAAGTGGACGCGGGACGATTACCAGTCGATGCTGGTCCTGCTCGGCACGCTGATGCGTAAGGCTCGCCGGGGCGGCTTTGTCTCCATCGAGGCAGACATCGAGACGCCCATGGAATCCGAAACCTTCGCTGCCGCGCCCGCCATTCGCGACGATGTCGCCGCGCGATCCCTGATCTGCGACGCCTTCCGCCTGATGGCGCTGGACTTGTCGGACCCGGCCCGCGCCGAGGCGCATATGAACCAGTCGATCCATCAGAACTTGAACCACCGCATGAAGGCCGTCGCGGCGCTGCACACCGTGGCCGATGCGCTGCCTGCGCTCGGCATTGTCGCTGCCGTGCTGGGCATCATCCGCACCATGGGCTCGATCGACCAGTCGCCCGCCGTTCTGGGCGCCATGATCGGCACGGCGCTGCTCGGCACCTTCCTCGGCGTGTTCCTCGCCTATGGCGTCGTCGGGCCTCTCGCGGCCCGTTTCGGACAGGTTGTGGAAGACGAAGCCGTGATGCTGGAAACCGCCCGCACCACGCTCGCCGCCTTCGGCAGCGGCATCCAGCCCGGCATCTGCGTCGAACTCGGCCGCGCCGCCATCCCGGCAGACCTGCGCCCCGAGGCCGAAGCGTTGGAACGGGCGCAGCAGGCGGCCCGCTTCACCCGCCGCGCGGCATAGATTGACCGGCCCGGAAACACCTCTAAACACTCCCCGGAATGCCTGAACTCCGCCTCGCCACGTTCAATTGCGAAAACCTGATGATGCGCTGCGACTTCCGGCGGGCGGGGATCAAGCGGGCGCGCGAGCGGCTGACCGAAGTCGATGACGCCCTCGTCGCCGCGCAGGTGGATTCGGTGTTCAACGTCCTCTCCGAAGACGACCGGACCCTTACCGCCGAAGCGCTGTCCGTCACGCAGGCCGAGGTCTGCGCCCTGCAGGAGGTGGAGAACCTCGTTACGCTCACCGCCTTCGACACCCGCTATCTGGCGCGCTGGTCAGGTGCTGAGTATGAGGAACGTATCCTGCTAGAGGGGAATGATACCCGCGGGATCGATGTCGGCCTGCTGTCCCGCTTGCCGGTGATCCACTATCGCAGCCATGCCCGCGAAACCTATGGCCGGCTCGGCCTCAGTCCGCCAAACGGACAGAGCGTCAATGATTATGCCTTCCGGCGGGACTGTCTCGAAGCGGATATCCTGAAGGACGGGCGCGTGCTGACGCTTTTTGTCTGTCATTTCAAGTCGATGTATGGCGGGCGGCACAAAACCCGCGCGATCCGGCAGGCCGAGGCACAGGCCGTGCGCCTGATCATCGAGCGCCGCTTTCCGGACCCGGCCGCCGCCGAATGGGTGATCCTCGGCGATTTCAACGACTATTTCGAGCGGGACGGGCAGGCGCTGCACGACCACGGCCTCGGGCCGCTGGTCGATGACGGATTCGCGGTCGATCTCGTCACCCATGCCGTTGCAGACCCCTATGACCGCTGGACCCATCACTATAATGGCGACGACACCTATGGCGCGCTGGACCACATCTTCCTCTCCCCGGCACTTGCGCAGCGCAATGCGAGACCACACGTACGCATCGTTCGCGCGGGAACCCCGTTCCGTGCGCGGCGTTATGAGGGGGCACGTTTTCCGGGTGTAGGCTGGAGCGAGCCGAAGGCTTCGGATCATTGTCCGCTGGCCGCGACACTGCAGTTTGAAGGACGCCCGCTGGCGCCGTAATATCCGTTCCAGCACCCCAGTATTCCGCACATTTGGAGGCCCGCAGCCATGTCCCGTTTAGACAAGCTGGTCGAGACCGTTGAAATCTATCAGGCGCTGGCCACAGAGAATTACGACCGGATCCGCGGCCTCGCCGAACAGATCCGCGGCGGCCTGTGCGATTATATCGGCATGGGCGAGATCCCCTGCGTCTACCTGGTGCCGCCAAAGGGCCAGTTCGAGCCCAAAGCCTATGGCGATGCCGCGTTTTCGATGGCGCCGCGCGGGTTCCGCACCCTGTCGCCGGTCGCGTTCGGCCTGGCCGTGCGCCTGTCACGCGGCAATGACTGGCTGCGCCTCACCATGCAGTGCCGCAAGGTTGGGGAGACCTTCAAGGTCAGCATCGAGGACGGTTCGGAATACGAATTCAAACTGCCGCTCAGTTTCGAGAGCCAGCTGCCTTTCTATGACCATATCTACTCCCACATTCTGAACTGGTTTACGGACCAGATCGAACGCTACAAGAATGGCGAATACGGCAGCCGGGTGATCGGCTTCGACTTCGCGGATGACACAAGCCAGCAGGACGTCTAGGTTTCCGCCGGGGCATTACCTGAGATGGGGCATATATGAACGGGATCGATTTTGCCCTGGCAAGCGTGGGGTCAAGCGAACTCATCTTTGCCTGCGCCCTGATCGGGGCGTTGGGGATTGGTGCGCAATGGCTCGCCTGGCGGCTGCAGGCCCCGGCCATCGTTCTGATGGCGCTGGCCGGCCTGGCCGTCGGTCCGCTATGGGCAGTGCTCTTCGGCGAGGCGCTGCTGGACCCTCAGCGCGTATTTAATGGCGGCGGCAAGGAACTGCTGCGCCCCATCGTGTCGCTGGCCGTGGCCGTGATCCTGTTCGAGGGCGGGCTTGTCCTGAAATTCGAGTCGCTGCGCGAAGCCGGCGCCGCCGTGCGCCGGATGGTCTTCCTCGGCGGGCCGCTGGCCTGGTTCCTCGGCACCCTTGCGGCGCGCTACACGGCCGGACTCGACTGGGGCAGTGCCGTCGTGTTTGCGGGCGTGCTGGTGGTTACCGGACCTACCGTGATCATGCCGCTTTTGCGCCAGTCCAAGCTGGGTGGCCGGGCAGGGGCCTTCCTGAAATGGGAGGGCATTGTCAACGACCCGGTCGGGGCCCTGTTCGCGGTCGCCGCGTTCGAGATCATCCGCGTCGCCGCCACCGGGGAATCCATTCTCGGCAAGGGCGCGATGATTGTCCTTGCGGTCGCGCTGGGCGTCGGCCTCGGCATCGCATTCGGCCTCGGCATGGTGCGGGCCTTCCGCCAGGGCTGGACGCCGGAATACCTGAAAGCGCCGATCATCTTCGCCTCCATCATCCTCTGCTACGCCATGGCGGAGATGATCGAGAAGGAAATCGGCCTCGTTGCCGTGACCGCCTTCGGCATGACGCTGGCCAATTCCCGCCTCGCGGGCCTCAACGAGCTGCGCAAGTTCAAGGAAGACATTGCCGTCCTCCTGGTCTCGGGCGTGTTCGTGATCCTGACGGCCAATCTGACGCCGGATGTGATCCGCCGGGCGCTGACCTGGAACACGCTGGCCTTCCTGATCGTGATGTTGTTCGTGGTGCGCCCGCTATCGGTGTGGATCGCCACATTCGGCACATTGAAGCGGAACGAGGCCTTGCTGCTGGGCTGGATCGCCCCGCGCGGCGTGGTCGCTGTGGCCGTCTCCAGCCTGTTTGCAACACTGCTCTACGATCTCGGCCGGCAGGGCGATTCCAAATTCTACTTCTCCGGCGCCGAACAGATCACGCCGCTGGCCTTCGCCATGGTGTTCGCCACGGTTGTGCTGCACGGCTTCACGATCGGGCCGCTAGCCCGGCGGCTGGGGCTCGCCCGCAAGGAGCGCCCCGGCGTGCTGCTGGTCGGCGTCAATCCGTGGAGCATCGATTTCGCCCGCACGCTCAAGGATATCGGCATCGAGCCGATCCTCGCGGACAATACGTGGCGGCGCCTCAGGCCCGCGCGCGAAGCCGGGCTCAGCACTTTCTTCGGGGAAGTCCTGTCGGAAGACGCCGAAGTGCGGCTCGACCATTCGGCCTTCGACCAGGTGCTCGGCCTGTCGGCGAACGAACCTTACAACGCGCTCGTTTCCAGCCATTTTGCGCCAGAGCTTGGCCGCCACAAAGTGTTCCAGCTGTCGGCGCAGGAAACCGAGGAAGACGACCACCGGACGCTGGGCCTGTCCACGCGCGGCCGCACGCTGATCCGCCGCGGGCGCAGCTATGACAGCCTGATCCGCGATCATTACCGCGGCTGGGAGTTCTCCAAGACGCGCCTGACCGACACCTACGATATCGAGCATTTCAAGCGGGATCGCCCGAAGGCCGACATCGTTGCGGAATTGCGCCCGGACGGCGCGCTGAACTTCCTCGGCCCGCACCGCGAGGTGAAGGGCGGCGAAGGCGTGACGCTGATCAGCTTCGGTCCGCCGCGCGAGGCCGAGACGCCCGCCGTCGAGGCGGCCGAAACCCCTGCCGAGACGACCGAGAAAGCCTGATCAACCGTGTTTCGGGTATGTCCTGAGTGCAGGAACCGGATTCTGGTCTCAGGGTGTCGGGCCTGTGCCATAGCCGGGGCCCGCCCGGGCAGGCCTTTGTTCCGGTGCGGATTATTCCCCGGCGGCCTGCAGGCCCGCGCCATGAGTGCGCAGCCAGGCGCGGTGGCGCTTCCAGTCCGGGCAGCATTTTGCCACCTGCGCCCAGAATTTTGCCGAATGATTCATCTCAAGGATGTGGGCGCATTCATGGGCGGCCACATAGTCCAGCACCTCCGGCGGGGCCATGACCAGCCGCCAGGAAAAGGACAGCTGCCCGTCATGGGTGCACGAGCCCCAGCGCGAGCGCGTGTCTTTCACCGAAATACTCTTGTGGGCGACGCCAAGCGTGGCGCAGTGGCGCTTGACCGAACGGGTCAGATCCGCCCGGGCCTGCTTCTTCAGATAGCGCGTCACGCGCAGGTCCATCGTTTCCGGATCGCCCGGAACACTCAGTAATCGCGGGGAATTTTCGTCTTCTGCCCAGATTTTCGCGACACGGCCCTCACCTTCGGAGGTCAACTGGAGCGGGGCGCCGCGATACTGGATCATGGCGCCTTCCTCGAACCGGACAGGCTCCGGCAGGTGCTGCAGGCGCATCGAGATCCAGTCTGCGCGCTCTGCGGCAAAGGCCGCGGCGTCCTTGATCTGACGGCGGGACGGGGCGACCGCGACAGCTTCGCGGCGCCGTTCATCGAGGCGCAGGATCAGCCGCCGGGCCTTGGCATTCACCTCAAACCTGACACGCACATGCTGCCCGTTCGGGGCACGCAATGTCATTGTCTGGCCATTGTTGTAGGTCATTGCTAAGACTTCCGCTCTAACGCCGGACGCGCGTGCATTCCAATACCCATTTATTCAGAGGGCCAACATATGAAATATTTGCTGACGGGCGTCGCCGCCATCACCATGCTTACGGCTTGCGGGCAGAAAGACAAGCCGGATGACTCTGCTGCGCCGTCAGGAATTGTCTTCTCCGAATCCAAGGTTCCGTCGTTCTCGGTCCATAAAGGAGATGCAGGGTCTGCCGCTGCCGCCCTCGCCGCCATGTCGCTGGAAACACCTGGGTCTGGCAACGTCACCTGGGGTGACCGGACGCTGAACGGCGACAAGGCCGTTTTCACCGACGTGACGATCGTCACCTCGGCCTATGAAGGCGACGATGAAGACGAGGTGTCCGGGCTCGACGGCGCAGATCTGACGGTCGCGAAACTCGAGCTCGACGGCCTGGCCATGCAGGAAGGCGCGCCGAGCTTCTCGCGCATCCTTCTCAGCGACATGACCTTCGTGCCGACCGACCCGGAAGAAGCCGAAAACGGCTCCGGCAAGATCGGCTCCATCGAACTGGTCAATCCTTCGCCGGAAACGGCCGGCTGGGTCGCCAGCCTGTTCTCCGAAGACGAAGTTCCCGACCTGCCAGAAGGCGACGCGCTGGCCTTCGACCAATGGGCCGTGAAAGACGTTGATTTCCGCATCGACGATCCGGACGGCGAGCAGGGCACCTTCACGATCGGCACGATCGAAGTGACCGGCCTGAAGGACCAGGCGGCCGCGCTGATGAAGCTCGACGGCCTGACCTTCGACATGACCGATCCGGTCGAAGACACCAACATGAAGTTCAATCTTGCCTCCGTCGAGATGCGCGGCGCCGATCTCGGCCTGCTGACGGACGCCTCCGAAGATGCCTCGGATCCGGAAGAGGTCTCGCAGATGATGAACCTTGCCGGGCAGGACCCGGCCAATCCGGGTTATGAATCGCTGACGCTCAACGGCTTCGACATGAACCTGGCCGGTGTGAAGGTCGACATGCCGAAACTCGTCTCCGCCGTTGGCCGGGACAAGAAGAATTCCGTCGTTGCGGTGAAGACCGAACCGTTCAAGGTTTCTCTCACCACGGATGAAGGCAAGTATGGCGATCAGCTGGCCGGCCAGCTGGCCATGCTGGGCTATGAGACGCTGGAACTGTCCGGCGCCGGATACCAGACCTATGACGAGACCACCGATCTCACGACCTATGTCAAAGGCCAGAACTTCTGGGAGCTGAAGGAAATTTCACGAGAAAAGCGCGCAGACAATCGCTCACGCGAAGAGCTTCTGGAGCGGGCTCAACAACTGAATATCGAGATTCCCGAAGATATTTCAGATGAAGAGTTGAAGGCGAAAGTGGCTGCCAGAGAAACGGGTGGGTTCCGCATCGATTTCGGCGCCCAGTATGCCGGGGCAAAGGCGATGGCCGCAGCTGAAACTTCTGATGACCCGGCTGACGTGCTGGGCGACACGCTCGATAACATGATCATCCACGACATGGAGTTTTCATTGGTCGACAATGGCTTCATGGACCGGGCCCTCAATGCCTATGCCGCCCAGTCCGGGCAGGACCCGCAGGAAATCCGCAACCAGCTGACCGGCATGCTGGCCATGGCGCCGATGATGGCGGCGGGCAGCGGCATCGATGCCGAGCTGCTGACCGAGGCTTCCACGGCCCTGTCCAGCTTCGTGTCCGATCCCAAGACACTGACCATCAAGCTCGCCCCGGCAGAGCCGCTGGCCATGTCGACGCTGGCGGAGATGGAAGATCCGTCCGCCCTGACCAAGGAGTCGCTCGGCTTCTCCGCCGCCAACGAGTAAGCGGCCCTCAAGACAGACCAGCGCGCGCATCCATCTGGGTGCGCGCGCTTTTCTTTTTGGCGGGCCGGGTGCATAGCGTAGCGCCATGAAAATCGCATTCTTCGGAGACGTCGTCGGAAAACCCGGCCGCCAGGCCGTGCTGGACCATTTGCCGGGCCTGAAGGCCCGCCTGCGGCTCGACTTTGCCATTGTGAACGCCGAGAACTCGGCTGGCGGCTTCGGCCTGACCAGCGCCATTGCGGAAGAGTTCTTCAATGCCGGGGCCGACTGCCTGACCCTGGGCGATCATGCCTGGGACCAGCGCGAAGCCCTGACCTATATCGAGCGGGAGCCGCGCCTCCTGCGCCCAATCAATTATCCGCCTGCCGCCAACGCGCCGGGGAAGGGGGCTCATCTCTATTCCCTGCCGGATGGCCGCCGCGTCGGTGTGATCCAGGCGCAGGGCAATGTGTTCATGAAACAGACGCTGGCCTGCCCGTTCGACGCGGTGGACGCCGCGCTCGATTCCATGCCGCTGGGCGCCGTGGCCGATGCCATCGTGGTCGACATGCATTGCGAGGCAACGTCGGAGAAGATGGCCATGGGCCACCATTGCGACGGCCGCGCCAGCCTTGTCGTCGGCAGTCACACCCATGTGCCCACCGCCGACACGATGATCCTCGAAAGCGGCACCGCCTACCAGACCGATGCCGGTATGTGCGGCGACTATGACAGCGTCATCGGCATGCAGAAACAGATCTCGCTCTACCGCTTCCAGACCCAGCTGCCCGGCGAACGCTACCAGCCGGCCCTCGGCGAAGGCACCCTCTGCGGCACCTATGTCGAAACCGACGACCGCACCGGCCTCGCCATCCGTGTAGAGCCGATCCGCATCGGCGGACGGTTGAGCGAGATTGTGCCGGGGTGAGGCTGTCGGGCGCAGCGCCTGGCGCTCAGCCCGGTGACACGGCGCGCAGGGCTTTCAGGGTGGCTTTCGCACCGGCATAACCGTCGCCGGGGAAGCTGGCCTCCACCTCTTTCTGGGCCTTCTGCCACAGCGGATAGGCCGTCTTCAGAATATCCTGACCGGCCGGGGTGAGGGTGATCTTCCGCTTGCGCGCCGGGCCTTCTTCGCCGCGGACGACATAGCCGGCGGTCTCCAGCGGTTTCAGGTTTCGCGTCAGGGTCGTGCGGTCGAGGCTCAGCCGCTGGCCCATTTCGCTGATGGAGTCCGGTTCGGTCATGCCGATTGTGACCAGAAGCGTGAATTGCGTCACCGTCAGCCCGGTGGGCCGCAGCGCCTCGTCGAAATGGCGCGTCATGACGCGCGCCGCGCTCAGCGTGCGCAGGGCGGCGCACCGGCCCGACACGTCCTCGAAGATCTTGTTCAGTTTCGCCATAACGTGAACTTACACGACAGGGCCCGCCGCTCAAAGCGCAGAAATTTCGCCGCGGCTGTTGAAATCATCATAATATAGTGTATATACACGACATAAGGCAAGCGTTCGGGACTGTCCCCGAATTCCCTCAACTGGTCAGGAGACCCCGAATGCCACTCTGGAAAGTCTATCACCCCGCCGGGGCCTATACGCCCGAAGACAAACAGGCTTTTGCCGAGACGATGACCGAGATCTATGCGCGCTTCATGCCGCGATTTTACGTCAATGTGCTGTTCCACGAAGTCGACGAGAATACGTTCTATATCGGCGGTAAGTCCCGGAACAATTTCGTCCGTATCACGATGGCCCATATCGCACGGGATTTTTCTTCGGAGGAGGGCAGCCGCCGGTTCATTGATGCCGTCAACAAGCTCATCGCGCCCTGGGTGAAGGATCGCGGGTTTGACTGGGAATTCCATATCGATGAGACGCCGTTCGATCTCTGGTCCATCCAGGGGTTCTACCCGCCGCGCGAAGGCACCCCCGACGAAGCCCGCTGGATCGCGGAGAACAAGCCGTCCCCGCGCACCCATGACTGATCCGCGTCCGTCATATGCCGAACAAGGAGGCGTGAGATGAGTTTCCGGAAACCGGACGGCGTGGCCGTCATCACGGGCGCGTCCTCGGGTATCGGCGCCGCCTTCGCTGAGCAACTCGCCAGCGAAGGCTATCCGCTCCTGCTGGTCGCGCGCCGCAAGGACCGTCTGGATCAGGCCGCGGCCGATCTGTCGGCGCGCCATGGCGTGAAGGTCGAGACACTGGTCGCAGACCTTGTCGATCCGGAGGGGCTCGCCGGTCTGGAGGCGCGCCTCCGGGCGGGCGGGGTCGCCATGCTGGTCAACAATGCAGGCGTCGGCGGGCTCGGCCCGACGGCCGCCAGCACGCCGGACAAGATGCAGGACCTGATCCGGCTGAACATCGTCGCCCTGACGCGGCTGTCGCATGCGGCGCTCGAAGGCTTCCGGAAGGCGGGGGCAGGCGTGCTCGTCAATCTCGGCTCGGTCATCGCCTTTGCGCCCTCGGCGGGCGGCGCGGTCTATAGCGGAACGAAGGCCTATGTGCTGAACTTCACGCGCTCTCTACAGATGGAATATGTAGGCAGCGATATCCGCATACAGGTCCTGATGCCGGGGCCGATCCGGACGGAATTTTTCTCCTCGCAGGGCCTCAGCGATGCGATCTTCCCGGAGGAGAGCTTCCTCTCTGCTGAGCAGCTCGTGGCTGCGGCACTGGCCGGTCTGGCTAAGGGGGAGACAGTAACGACCCCCACGCTGGCTAATTCGGAAACCTGGGACGCGATGGAGGCCGCGAGAGGGCGATATATGTCCGAGGTCGTCTCTGGTGCTGTCGCGCCGCGCTATCTGGGCCCCGCCGAAAGCTGACGGGGGCGAGGGCGGCGGGCTCCCTGTCCCCACTCCGCCGCCCCCGCGTCCGGCTGCGACTTTGACAGCGTCATCGGCATGCAGAAACAGATCTCGCTCTACCGCTTCCAGACCCAGCTGCCGGGCGAACGCTACCAGCCCGCCCTCGGCGGAGGCACCCTTTGCCGCACCTATGTCGAAACCGACGACCGCACGGGATTAGCCATCCGTATAGAGCCGATCCGGGTCGGCGGACGGCTGAGTGAGTTTGTTCCGGGCTGATCCTAACCGGCGAGGATCGTTCTGATCGCGTTTGCGATCACGAGCGGGTTCCGGTCCGTGCGCCGCACGGGCGGGGGCGGGCGGCCGCCTGCCAGTTCATGCACGGCTTCCATGGCGGACCGCACAGAGTATTCGACCGTGAACACGACATCGTGCGGCTGCTCGCAATATTGCCCGAGGCAGGCGAAGTTCCGGGCGCCATCGGGCACAACGCCTGGCCGGTCGCCCGCACGCCGCGGCATGAATTGGCTGGTAATCAGGGGCATCATGCAGGGTCTGACGACGGCATTACGAAACATATCATCTACCTGCGTTCCAAGCCGCAGGTGACCAGCCAGCTCTTCCAGAATCTCGCCGCCGCTACAGTCGGCCATCGGCTTCTTCACGAAGTCGCCATCCCGGTCGCCACGCAGGCCATAGCCCCAGAAGACGGATGTGCCGTCCGCCTGGTCACGAAAGTGCGGCTGGTGAAAGATGACGAAGGAGAGCATCCAGCGGGAATCGGCGATGGTCACCAGGCCGCCGGTTCCGGTCCGGTTGCCGGAAAACTGCTCCATATGTTCGACGAAGGCGGGGGTCTTCAGCGTAACGGTGAAGGACTCCCATCGTGAGCGCTCCGTGTCCCCGCAAAACACGTCGGGTCGTCCGAACACCGGCGCTTTCGCTGCGATGTTTTTCCAAAGCGTCCAGGCGCTGTCCGTCTCCGGTCCTGGCGGGGGCGCCTGATTGGACCCCTCAGATGTGTTAGCGGTCATGGATCCCAGCGTGAGGAAAACCTGGTCTGCCCCGGAGACAGGGAGAGTCGTTTTTGTTCCGTCCCGGTCCAGCACAAGTTCCGAAAGGCTGAGGGCGCTGCCTGTTCCGGTGAAACTGGCATCGACGACGGCCGTGCCTGGTTCGAGCTTCACGCCCTGGTCTGACAACCATGCCAGGATCGGCGCGATCAGGGAGTCGTACTGGTTGAACCGTGTCCTCAGCACGCCTTCCATGCGTGCGAAGCCGGGGAACAGGTGAATGAACCGCTTCAGGTAGCGCGCCAGTTCGATGGCGCTGTGCCATGTCTGGAACGCGAACATCGTGCTCCACATGACCCAAAAGTTTGATTCGAAAAACGCCTGATCGAAACAGTCCTCGATGGCCTTGCCGTCCAGTGTCTTTTCCTTTGCCTGTGTCAGCCGGAGAAGATCCCTCACGTCACGCAGGCGAAGTCCCAGCGACGCATCCGCTTTGGCCCCGTTTCGGATGAGCCGGCACCTGGAAGATCCGGGTACGTCCTGGTTGAATGCGAAAATATCTTCCTTCGCCGATGCCGGACCCGGCAACCCGCTGGGAATGGATTGCAGCAGGTTAAAGGTGCAGACGAAGTTTTTCTCGAACATCCGGCCGCCCCGCACGAGATAGCCAGCGTCTTCATCGCCTGCGCCATCAAGGCTGCCGCCAAAACGGGACTCCTTCTCGAAGATGGTGATCTGCTCACCCGCAATCCCCGCGTCGCGTATCAGAAAAACGGCCGCCGCGAGGGAGGCGATCCCGCCACCGGCAAGGTAATACTGGGCCGGCGTGCCCGGTTGTTCTTTCAATTTCCTGCCTCCCGAAAGGGGGGCACTTTCTCACAAGGCAGCCCACCTCGCCAGCTCGGCCTCCATGGTGAGCGGCCTGGAAGTGCAGCCGCGCCTGCGGCCATGGTACCGGAGGACGGCCTGCCCCTGCCGGACACCTGACGCGGGCGATCCTCCTTAAAAAAACAGCCCATTCCTTCCAGCGCCTTCACGGGCGTCGCAGGTGCTGGCGATCACGCTTTTGCGAGGTCCCTTGTATTGAACCGAACGATCGGTACATAAGCCGGGTCGAAAGACAGAAACCTCCAATCGTCCCCCTGACGACCTAACGACCAAAAGGAAACTCTTATGTCCCGTATCCCGACCCCCGCGACGATCGAAGACGCTCCGGCCGCTGCCCATGCCGGCCTGGGTGGTGTGAAAGCCGCGCTCGGCATTGTGCCGAACCTCTATCGCCTGACGGCCAACAGCCCGGCCGCCCTGGACGGCCTGCTGTCGTTCAATGGCGCGCTCGGCAAGGGCCAGCTGCCGGCCGCCACGCGGGAGCGCATCGCCCTCGCCATCGCGAACGTCAACGGCTGCTCCTACTGCAACTCGGCCCACTCCTACATCGCGGCCAACATGCTGAAACTGCCGGAAGACGGGATCATCCGCGCCCGCGGTGGCCGCGCATCCGATGCGAAAGCGGATGCGGCTGTGGTGCTCGCCCGCAAGGTCGCCGTCGCCCGCGGCGCCGTGAAAGACACCGACCTGGCCGAAGCCCGCGCCGCTGGCCTGTCGGACGGCGAACTCGTGGAAGTCGTCGGTCACGTCGCCCTCAACGTCTACACCAACTACCTCAACGAGGTGTTCGGCACCGAGATCGACTTCCCGGTCGTGACCGCCGAGCGCGTTGCCGAACCGGCCTGATCACACAGCTGAGGAAGCGCCAACAGGGGGAGGGTGGCCGGACGGGCTGCTCTCCCCCGCATGCTGGCTGAAATGCACTTTGATTTTCCCGGTCAATTGCGGAAGGGTGCGCCGATGACAACCGCTGCCAGATCTTCCCAGTCGCGGGACGAGATTGTCCGCAAACTGTTCGACCTGTTCCGCCACCGCGGCTTCGAGGGCGCGGCCCTGTCGGACATTTCGGAGGCGACCGGGCTCGGCCGATCCAGCCTCTATCACCACTTCCCGGGCGGGAAGGACGAAATGGTCTCCGCCGTCGCCGATTTCGCCCATCGCCAGATCGAGACGAACATCCTCGCCCCGCTTGCCGGGGAGGGCAATCTGGCCGACCGGGTGGAAGCGATGCTCGCGACGACCCGCGAGATGTATGATTGCGGGCGCGAGCCCTGCCTGGTGGCCAGCCTCATGGTCTCGCCCGGCCTCGCGCCGGACTCTGCCGGGAAAGTACAGGCCATCCTGAAGGACTGGATCGCCGCGCTCGCCGCCGCGCTGGAAGGCGCAGGCATTCCCGCAGCCGAGGCGAAGCGCCGGGCCACCGCCGCCATTATCGACATCCAGGGCGCCCTGCTGGTGGCCCGCGCCAGCAGCGACACCGGCGTTTTCAGCGATGCCATGGAGACCGCCCGCAAGGACCTGCTCGCGCCCGCCTGAGATCAGCGCCTGATTGCCCCGGCTTGGCCTTGACGCGCCCATGCGCTAAAGCCCTGCCTTTCCAGTTTCGAACCGCTGCCGAGAGGGTTTTCATGGCCGGCCACAGTAAATGGGCAAATATCCAGCACCGCAAAGGCGCGCAGGACAAGAAGCGCGCCGCGCTGTTCTCGCGCCTGTCCAAGGAGCTCACCATCGCGTCGAAAATGGGCGGTCCCGATGCGGACGCCAATCCGCGCCTGCGTCTGGCCATCCAGAACGCCAAGGGCCAGTCGATGCCCAAGGACAATATCCAGCGCGCCATCGACAAGGGCCAGGGCGGCGGCGGCGAAGACTATATGGACATCCGCTATGAGGGCTTCGGCCCCGGCGGCGTTGGCATCATCGTGGAAGCCTCGACCGACAACAAGAACCGCGCCGCGACCGACATCCGCACCGCCTTTTCCAAGAATGGCGGAAACCTTGGCGAGACGGGCTCTGTTTCTTTCAGCTTCGACCAGGTCGGCGAAATCGAATACCCGCCGGAAGCCGGCAGCGAGGACGAAATCATGGAAGCCGCCATCATGGCCGGCGCCCAGGATGTCGAATCCGATGAAAGCGGCCACTTCATCTACACTGCCCGCGAAGACCTGCAGACGGTGGCCGACGCACTGACCGAGCATTTCGGGGAAGCGATTGAGGCGAAATCGACCAAGCTGATCTGGAAGCCGCAGAACACGGTGCCGGTCGAGGGCGACGCGGCCGACACGCTGATGAAGCTGCTCGACGTGCTCGATGATCTCGATGACGTGTCGAACGTCTACGACAATTCCGAACTGTCGGACGAAGAAGCCGCCCGTCTCGCTGGCGAGGGACGCCGTCAGAGCTGCCTAAGGGCTGACGAGGCGGATCTGGCTGCGGCCTTTGTCTTCGCCAGCCGAGGCGGCGACATGCCAGCCGAGCGCTTCGTAGGCCTTGCGGGCGCCGAAATTCTGGGTGTCGACATCCAGCGTCAGCGGCTGCCCCGCTTCCTCCCGCGCGACCTCCAGCAGACCGCGGCCAACGCCGCAGAAGCGCCAGTCTTCATGCACGAAGATGTGGTCGATATAGGCGTCGTGCGGCTGCAGGGTGAGAAAGCCGATGATGCCGGCATTCGGCTCTTCGGCGACCCAGATCTTCGCGCCGGGCAGGGATCGGATCAGCCGGGCCACATAGGGCCGGGGCGCGCCGCGCCACGGGAACTTGCGCAGGCACGACATGAAGATCGACATGCAGGCCTGCCCGTCGCTCGTTTCATATTTGCGTATGTGCCAGCCGGCTCCGGCATGAATGTACATGCCCTAAAAGTAGCAACACAATTTCGCGCGTCCACCGTTTCTCGGCTGTGGACGCTGCAAAACTACATCTGCATCGTCCAGCCTTCGACGCCCATCGCGGCCTGACGGATGGCTTCCGACAGGGTGGGGTGGGCGTGGCAGGTGCGGGCGATGTCTTCCGAGGCGGCGCCGAATTCCATGGCAACGCACAGCTCGCCGATCATTTCGCCGACGCACGGGCCCATCAGGTGAGCGCCGAGGATGCGGTCGGTTTTCTTGTCGGCCAGGATTTTCACGAAGCCGGTGGTTTCGTGGTTCGTGCGGGCGCGGGAGTTGGCCATGAAGGGGAACTTGCCCTTCACATACTCAACGCCTTCTTCCTTCAGCTGGTCTTCCGTCTTGCCGACCCAGGCGATTTCCGGGTTCGTGTAGACGACGCTCGGCACCAGGTCATAGTCGACATGGCCCGCCTTGCCGGCGATCAGTTCGGCCACGGCTGTGCCGTCATCTTCGGCCTTGTGGGCCAGCATCGGGCCGTGGATACAGTCGCCGATCGCCCAGACGCCGTCTGCGGCCTTGAAGTGACCGTCTGTCACCTGCACGACGCCGCGCTTGTCGGTTGTGACACCGACATTTTCCAGGCCGAGGCCGTCTGTGTACGCACGGCGCCCGACGGCGACGATCACGACATCGGCGTCCAGCGTTTCCGTTTCACCGCCCTTGGCCGGCTCCATGGAGAGTTTCAGCTTGGACTTCATCTTTTCGACGCCAGTCACTTTCTGGCCGAGGCGGAAGGTGAGGCCCTGCTTCTTGAAGGTGCGCTGGGCTTCCTTGGCGATTTCGCTGTCGGCGCCCGGCATGATGCGGTCGAGATATTCCACCACGGTCACTTCGGCGCCGAGGCGGGACCAGACCGAGCCCATCTCAAGGCCGATGACACCGGCGCCGATCAGGATGAGGCGCTTCGGCACGGTGGTCAGTGACAGGGCGCCGGTGTTCGTCACCACGCGCTCCTCGTCGATTTCGATGCCCGGCAGGCTGACCGGTTCCGAACCGGTGGCGATGACGATGTTTTTCGCTTCCAGCGTCTGCTTCGAACCGTCGGCGCCTTCGACGTCTACCTTGCCCGGACCGGCGATCTTGCCGCGGCCCTTGATGTATTCGGCATTGTTTTTCTTGAACAGGAATTCGATGCCTTTGGTCAGGCCTTCGACGGTCTCGTCCTTCTGGGCGATCATCTTCTCGATATCGACATCCAGCTTGCCCGTCTTGATGCCCATGGATTCGAAGTCTTCCTGGGCTGCGCGGAACATGTCCGACGTGTGCAGGAGGGCCTTGGACGGAATACAGCCGACATTCAGGCAGGTGCCGCCCAGCTTGCCGCGGGATTCGATACAGGCAACCTTCAGCCCGAGTTGTCCTGCGCGGATCGCGCAATTGTAGCCGCCGGGGCCGCCACCGATGATGACGACGTCATAGGTCTCTGCCATGGGAAATTCTGCCTTGCGAAAAGGGGCCTGAGGATTCGAGCGCCAACCTAGGCATTTACGCCCTGAAATCAATGCGCCCTTGGTAGGGAGCGCAGCTTCAACTGCGTGGCAGGATAAATAGCAGGCCCATCAGCACAACAAGGATGCCCGAAAACACTGCTTCATCCATCCAGAGCACCGAATTGGCCCCCGAAAAGATCATCGAGGCGGCCAGAAGCACGAAAACCCCCACGCCGATCAGGCTGAGCAGGGCGCCAAAAGGTTTGCCAAAGCCCGCCAGCAAGCCGCCGGCCACGGCGACCAGCGTTCCGGCAATCCGCAACAGGCTGGTCGGGGGGGAGAGGAGGGCATCGGACAGCGGGCTGCCGCGGGAAACGATCACATTCACCGTATGAATGCCGCCCCAGAGCAGCCAGGCGGCGATCACCGCGAGCGCAAAACCGGCCAGACGTCGTAAAGCCATGACAACCCTCCCATGGTCGTTTTCCGGCCAGCATACGCGATGTCACAGGAAAGCGAAGCGGTTTCCGGGCCTGGCGGACCGGGCCGGATCAGGCGAGGCCGCGGGCTTCCAGCACCTTCTGACGGCGCGCGGCGGCCTTGCGGCCGTGATGGGCAAAGCTTGCCCGTTGGCGGGCCACGGCGGCCGGAACGAAGCCGGGCCGGGTCTTGGGCTGGCCGAACACATGCTTGCGCACGACGATCGGCTCGTCTTCATTGGCGGATTGCTGCACCACGATGGTCTGCACCATGGGGGCGGCTTCTTCGGGCTGGGGCCGGGCTTCAACCTGCTCTGCCTTGCGGGCAGGGCGGTAGCGCAGTTCCCAGACGGCAAACAGCAACAGGACGCCAACCGCGCCGAGGCCGGCCACACCGCCTTCGGCGATGCTCGGGTTTTCCCACCAGCCAGGTTCGAAGGTGACGAGGTAGAAAACCGGAAAACCGGCGCCCATGCCGCAGATATACCAGGCGACAGCGCCCCGGCGGCGGGCGGACACCATGGCCGCCGCGCAGTAGAAGCAAAGTGCGGCCAGCAGGTAGGGGCCGCCATTGTCGATCCCCAATTGGCGCCAGTTCACGGTGGCAAGGCCATCGGCCAGCTGGTCATGCGCCAGCCAGCTGACGGCCATCATGATCGAGGGCCAGCGCACGGCTGTCAGCGCGCCAAAGGCAAAGGCGATCGCAAAACAGGTAATCAGGATGGCGATAAACTGACGGAGCATGCTAAACGCCGTACCACGCGCGTGGTGACGATCCGCTGAACACAATCGGTGAAATTTGTTCAGTTTCGCCGATCGGGCAGATTTATTCTGCCGGGTCGCCGACCGCGTCGAACATCAGCCCGATACAGGTTTCAGGCTCGATCACGAAATCGGGGATATATTTTCCGGTTTCCGGGTCCAGCCGGTATTCCACCTTGCGGTCCTCGCCCTTGATCGGGCCGGTGTAGCGGTAGTCGACATAGAAGACGTCGCTGCTGGTCCGGGAGGCCTGGATCGTGCCTTCCAGAATGCAAGGCTGCAGATCGTCATAGGCCGCGCCGCTGGTGTCTTCGAGCGTCTCGACATCGGCCCGCACCTTGGGGCCGTCCGGCGTGATCTCGATCAGGGTCTGCAGGCTGGCCGTATAGCCCTGCGCAGTATAGCCGGCCTGCACCATCATGGTCGGATAGTTCAGGAGGCCGGTGCGCAGCGAATAGTCCGGCGGCATGCCGAAGCCATTGCCGAAGCCAAGGTTCGGCCACTCGCCGATGATCTCGCCATCCTTGATGTAATGGGCCGCGACATAGCCGGCGGAGACATGCGCGTCTTCGCGGTTCTGCGCCTTGGAAACGAGGGCGATATAGTCGTCAAACTGGACGGCAAAGGCGGGCGAGACGTCAAACGTCTCTCCGTCGTCATTCTTCACAACGGCCTTGTCGGACTTGCCGTAGACCGTGTTGAAGGCCCGGTCGAGTTCGGTGCCGCTCATGACCAGTTCGAACGGTTCGGGGCGCTCTGTGACCGCGGGTTTCTCGCAGGCGGCGAAGCAGAACTCGTTGTAGAGGAGGTTGTTGGTCCAGGGCAGCTGGCTGCGATTGGTCCGCCCGGCCACGCGGCGCTGCGCGGCGGCGAAAGCGTCTTCGGCTTTCTGTCCCGGCCGGCGGATCTCCTCGGCGAGGACCGGCGCATAGACGCCTTCCTTGGCCACATCATCCAGCCCCGTGGCATAGGCGATCAGCATGTCCGGTTTCGCTTCGACCCGGGAGAGGCCTTTGACGGCGGCCTTGTATCCTGAAAAGCCCGGCACGTTGCGGCAGGCATCGAAGACCATGAAGACGGCCCGGGCCCCGGTTGCGGCAAAGCCGTCGCGCTGGGTCTGCATGTCGAGGCCGTAAAAGGCGAGATCGGAGGCGGCGACGAGTTCCGCATCCACCCCCAGCAGGTAGGAATCCCCGCTTTCCGGGTGTTGGGCGCCATGGCCAGTGTAATAGACGAAGGCCACGGCATCCGGGCCCGCCATGTCGACCTTGCGCCGGAAGGCGTTCAGCGTCGTGGCGAGGTCGCGCTTGCTGAGGTCATGGGCGCGGGTGACATCGAACCCCGTGTCGATCAGGGCGCTTGCGATGGCGTCCGCTTCCTGGCTGGCGCTCCCGACGCGTGAGAGGTCTCCGCTGTAATTGGTCTGGGAAATGACCAGGCCGAGGCGTGTCTCTGCGAACGCGGCTGCCGGCAGCAGGAGCAGGCACGCACAGGCCAATACAGTGCGGGCCAGATTGTTGCGGGCCAGAACGGGGCGGGCAAGAATGGTCCGCCAGAAATGCTTTAGTCGCTTCGCCACGTCAGATCCTCCCACACGGGAAGAAGCTAGCCGTATGGTTAAACCGCGTCGAGAGGCAACGGCCGTTCCGGTCAGGCTTCGGCGAACGGCACGATCCGTGTGGCCAGGAAGGTCGCGATGATCGGGACCAGCAGGCCGCCAGCGACCATCCAGGTCGGGTGGGTGACCGACAGGAGCACGGCAATGGTCAGCAACAGAACGGCGCCGGCGACCACGAGGGCGGAGCGGCGGGCCCCGTTGGAGATGCGCAACGCGGCCCAGACGCCAACCAGCGCGCCCAGGAACCAGGAAAGCACCACCATGGCCTTCGCCCCGACCGGGGCGGCGGCGACCGCGTCGCGGAGCTGTTGTGGGGAAGGATTTGCCGGTAGTTCAGGTTCCGGAAACAGGAAGTGGCCCACCGTCTGAACGAGGGCAACGACCAACATGGCCAGCACGATTCCTACGACGGCGCCTGTCAGCTTGCGCGTCATAATCAGCCTCCCAGCTAAAGAGGCCGATTAAATGCCACGGCTATGGCTAACCCGCAAATGCCTTTTCTATAACGAATTCAGCGGGTGCGGCGTTCGAACCCTCCGTCAGACCGGCCTTGATCATGCGGGCCTTGGTGTCCTGGATCATCTCCATTGAGCCGCAGATCATGCCCCGGTCCGTGGCAGGGTCGAGCGGCGTAACACCCAGATCTTCAAAGAGTTTTCCGGAATCTATCAGATCCGTGATGCGGCCCTGATGTTCGTGCGGTTCCCGCGTGCAGGACGTGTAAAGGCGGAGCTTTCCTTCCACCATTTCCCCTACGAGAGGGTCGTTAATCAAATCGGCCACCAAATTGTGAGAATAAGTCAGTTCTGCCGCTTCCCGGCACGTATGGGTGACAATTACCTCGTCATATCGCTCATAAGTCTCGGGGTCGCGCACCAGGCTCGCGAACGGCGCAAATCCCGTCCCTGTAGAAAACATGTAGAGCCGCTTGCCTGGCAGGAGAGCGTCCAGCACCAGCGTCCCGGTCGGTTTTTTGCCCAGCAGCACCTTGTCGCCCGGCTGGATATGGCAGAGCCGGGAGGTCAGCGGGCCGTCCGGCACCTTGATGGAGTAGAACTCGAGTTCCTCGTCCCAGGCAGGGGAGGCGATCGAATAGGCGCGCAGCAGGGGACGCCCGTCTTCCTTGGGCAGGCCGATCATTACGAATTCGCCTGAACGGAAACGGAAACTGCGCGGGCGGGTAATACGGAAACGGAACAGCCGGTCGGTGTAGTGTTCGACCGAAAGGACGGTTTCCTCCGTCGGCGCATTCGGATTCACACGAGCTGCTCCAGTGGCGGCTCCGGTCGCGTCAGCGGACATGGCAGACCCCTTATCGATATCAGTCAGCGGCAGATACTATCGCACGTCATGATTGCAATGTGGCAGATGAACGCTTCAGAAATACTCAACAGTCGGCGGAGCCCTCAGGCAGGCCGAGGGCACAAAAAAGCCCGCTGGAAGTGTCCGGCGGGCTTTTTTATTTCGGAGGTCAGGCCGTGTCAGACCGAAGGTTCGGCCGCTTCCCGGCAGACCACGGCGCGGACGTCTTCTTCCGTGCGTGCCTCGCGCAGGGCATCGCGAACCGCGCCCTGACGGAAAACGCGTGAGACCTGGGCCAGTGCCCGAAGATGGTCCGCTCCAGCGGTTTTCGGGGCCAGCAGCATGAAGATCAGGTCACAGGGGCGCTCGTCGATGGCTTCGAAATCGACGCCTTCATCGAGCCGCAGGAAGCCGCCAACCGGCTTTTCAAGCCCGTCGACGCGGGCGTGCGGGATCGCAACGCCTTCCCCGACGCCGGTCGATCCCAGCCGTTCGCGTTCCATCACGGCATCCTCGATCTGGCGCGCACCGAGGCCGGTTGCTTCGGCCAGGCCTTCTGCCAGAGCGTGAATCGCCTGTTTTCGGCTCGTCGCGTTAAACGACGGCAGGATAACCCCGCCTTCAAGCAGGGAACTCAGATCGGTCGCCATGTAACTCGCTTCCGTTGGCCGCCTCAGTTTCTTGAGGCGTCTGCTGGATCCACCCAACCAATGTGCCCGTCCGGTCGGCGGTACACCATATTAAGACGATCATGGCCAGCATTTCTGAACATGAGTGCCGGAACTTCCTGCAGCTCCAGCTGCATCACTGCCTCAGAAACGCTCATCGTCCGGATGTGAACGGCCGTTTCCGCGACGGTCAGCGGGGTGTCGTCAGAGGTCTCAGGCAGCTCTTCGTCGGCTTCGGAATCGTATCCGTTGACGTGGATGACAGATTCTGCGGCAGGCTCGGATGGCAGGGTGGTATTGCCGGCATGATGGTCCTTCAGGCGGCGCTTGTAGCGGCGCACGCGCTTTTCCATCTTGTCGAGGCTGTCTTCCAGCGCCGCGTACGGGTCGCCCGCCTTGCCAGTCGATTGCAGGATGATGCCGGAAGGCAGGTGGACGTTGCAGTCCACTTCCACAAACGGGCCTTGCTGGGATACGAAGACGCGGGCGTCGCCGGTTCGATTGAAATACTTACTGACCGCTGCTTCGAGCCCTGTTTCGATCCGGCCCCGAAGAGCGTCACCGAGATCCATATGCTTGCCAGTAATCTGTATCTGCACGAGCGGTCTCCTTCTTTTAGCTGGCCATTATGGCCCAGAACATCGCGTGATGCGACTCCTACAGAAGAGATGGGCAAGACTTTCGTCAGCAAAAGAGGGTGCGGCGTTACTTTCCATCCACTCGCGTATCAGGCGTGGAGGCGGCGCCCCATTTCCCTGTTTGACAGGTGCGCCGGGACATCTCACCATTCCGGACAAGACAATTGGTGCCGGGTCAAGCAATTCAGATTAAGTGTAGATCTTCATGAACAGGGTCACCGCCAAGCGGATCGATGACGCGTCCCTGCCTCCACTGGATGGGGAGGGGATGACTGATCCGTCGGTTTATGGGGCGGTCGGGATTGCGCATATCGATGCCGAGGGCACCATCCTGCGGTGCAATCTGCGATTTGCCGAGATGCTGGGCTACACGCCGGAAGAGCTGGCCGGCGTGCACACCGATGCGATCACCGATGCCGATGAAGTCGAGCTGCAGGTCATGCTGTTTCGGGAGATGCTCGCCGGGAAGCGGCGCTCTTTCCAGCTGAACAAGCGCTACATCCACAAGGATGGCAGCATTGTCTGGGCGATCCTGACGGTGGGCTGCGCACGTAATGCGAATGGCGGGGTCGATCATTTCGTCGCCATCATCAGCGACATCACGGAAAAGCATAAAACGTCCCAGGCGCTCGCGGAAAGCGAAGCACGGTTCCGGGCGACATTCGAAAATGCGGCCGTCGGCATGGCGCTTATCGGCCCGGACGGAAATTGGCTGAGGGTGAACCAAAAGGTATGCGATATCGTCGGGTATACGCCTGACGAGCTGATGCAGCTCACCTTTCAGGACCTCACGCATCCCGACGATCTGGATATCGACCTTGAGCTCCTGCAGGATGCCGTCGAAGGCAGGCGCGACAACTACTCCATGGAGAAGCGCTATTTCAGGAAGGACGGCAGCCTTATCTGGGTCAAACTGACAGTCGGCTGCGTACGCGCAGTAAATCGCGACGTCGATTATTTCATCTCGGTGATCGAAGACATCACCAGCGACAAGCGAAAGGACGAAGCGCTACTCAGAAGCGAGGAGCGCTTTCGGGCAACCTTTGAGAATGCAGCCATCGGTATGGCTCAGGTCGCTCCGAACGGGAGGTGGCTGAATGTGAACCGGAAGGTTTGCGAGATCCTTGGCTATTCCGAAGAAGAATTGCGGCATCTTGATTTCCAGTCTTTGACGTACCCGGACGACCTTCAGGCGGGCCTCGACATGATGGAGGAAATGTTCGCCGACCAGCGCAGTTCGATGCAGGTGGAAAAGCGCTATATTCACAAGGATGGCCATATCGTCTGGGCGAACCTGTCCGTTGCCTGCGTGCGCAACCAGAAAGGTGAAGTCGACTACATGATTTCGGTCATCGACGACATCACTGAGAAAAGGCAGATGCGCCGCGATCTGATGGAGAGCGAGACGCGCTTCCGCGCTGTCCAGCAGACCATGCCGGACGGTTTTATGGTCTTCAGAAGCATGCGGAATGAAGACGGCCAGATTGAGGATTTTGTCTGCGACTACGGAAACCCGGCGGCCGGCCAGCTATTGTCGATCGAACCGGAGGAAATGTCAGGCCACCGAATGCTGGTGCGGAATTCCCTGAACGTTGATGCCGGATTGTTCGACATCTATTGCGGTGTTGTGGATACGGGACAAACAGCGCAAGGGGAGCTCAATTTTCCTTTTCAGGATGGGTCTACCAATTGGTTCCGCTATTCGGTTGTGAAAGTTGATGACGGGTTCGCCGTCGCCTTTTCGGACATCAGTGATGCGAAGAAGTCTGAAGCGCAGCTGCGGGAAAGCGAGGCGCGTTTCAGGGCGGTCCAGCAGACCATGCCGGACGGGTTCATGATCTTCAGCAGCATGCGGAATGAGGCTGGAGCGATCGAAGACTTCTGTTGCGAATACGGGAACCCCGCGGCCCAGAAGATTTTATCCATCGGGCCGGACGAAATCCCCGGCTACAGGATGCTGGAGCGGGATTCCAACAGTGTGGCGTTCGGCCTGTTCGACATGTATCGTGATGTCGTCGAAACAGGACGCACCGCGCAGGGTGAACTCAAGTTTCCGTTTCGCAACGGTGCCCTCCGTTGGTTCCGGTATTCCATCGTCAAGGTCGATGACGGGTTCGCCGTGGCGTTCTCTGACATCAGTGACGCCAAGGGGGCCGAACTCCGGCTGAAAGAAAGCGAGGCGCGTCTCCGGGCGTTTCACCAGACGGCGCCGGACGGATTTACGATTTTCCGCAGTCTCCGCAATTCATCCGGCGAAATCACGGATTTCCGGTTTGTCTACGCCAACCCCGCGGCGCAAAAATGGGTGGGTCTCAGCGAGGAGGAGCTCAAGCAATCGACCATGCTGGCTGAAGGGCCTGCGCTGAAGACGGCTGGCGTATTCGACAAATATATCGATGTCGTGGAAACGGGAAATCCCTGGCAGGGGGAGTTCTTTTATCCGGGGGAGCGGAGACTGGCCTGGTACTATGCCACAGCGGTGAAAGTCGATGACGGCATAGCGATCTCGTACAAGGACATAACAAGCCAGAAGGAATCAGAGGAGAAGCTGCGGGAGCAGGAGGAACGTGCACGCGCCATTCTCAATAGCCTGATCTCCTTCGTGACCCTGCTGACACCAGATGGCGTCATTATCGATATCAACGACTCCGCCCTGGCAACAGCAAACCTGACAGCATCCGATGTCATCGGAAAACATTTCTGGGACACGTATTGGTGGTCGCATGATGCTGACGCCCGTGAGGAATTGCGGCGGAGTGTCCTGAAGGCCGCACAAGGCGAGCGCGTGCGCCATGACACAACTGTCAGGGTATCGGGAGACGAACGGATTTTCGTGGCGAACATGCTTGCTCCGGTGATCGATGAAGAGGGCCTGGTCACCCATGTCGTCGCGTCCGGGTTCGACATCTCCGATCGCAAGAAGGCCGAGCAACACCGGGAAATGCTGGTGGGAGAGCTCAGCCATCGGGTGAAAAACTCGCTGGCCACTGTGCAGACCATCGCCTCGCATACCCTGCGGGAGGCCTCCGACCTTGAATCTTTCCGGGATACGTTCGTGGGCCGGCTCATGGCCATTTCGAAATGCCACGACCTGCTGGTCGATACGACGCGCAGCGACGCCGATATTTCCCAGCTGGTGCGCGACCAGGTGTTGCCCTACGCCCGCGGCGGGCTGGAACGGCAAGTGACAATGTCCGGCCCGCCCCTGGTTCTTGGGCCTGAAGCGGCCCATACTTTCGGTCTGATCCTGCACGAATTGGCCACCAATGCCGCCAAATACGGTGCGCTGTCGACGGAGCAGGGACGGCTCGACATCGGTTGGAAGCGTGGCTCGGACCGGGACAGGCTCAGCGCGACCCTGACTTGGGTGGAGACGGGCGGGCCGCCGGTGGAGCCGCCGACGCGCCGCGGATTCGGCAGTGTGCTGATCGAGCAGAGTTTGACGCATTCTCTTGGCGGGGAAGCGGAAATCGAGTATCGCCCGGAAGGCCTTTGGGCGCAGTTCCGGTTTCGGAAAAGAGCTCTGTGATGACTTGTGGCGGTTGTACAATTCTCCTCGTCGAAGACGAGTTCCTGATTGCGCTGGATGTGCAGATGCGCCTTCAGGAGGCCGGGTACAACGTGCTCGATCCGGTTGCCAGCGTGGAGGAGGCCATGTCCGTTCTGGACAAGACCCCGGTTTGCGTGGCCATTCTGGACATGAATATCCGCGGGTCCACGTCGCTCCCGATCGCTCAGCGCCTTGAAGCCGAAGGCAAACCCTTCATTTTCCTGTCGGGAAACGACACCTATCACCTGCAGGAGAAGTACTCGGATCGTTCGGTGCTGACCAAGCCGATTGATTACGCCCGGCTGATTGGCGAGCTGCGGGAGCTCTGTGGGTTTTAAACTTACATGGCCGGG
>MDSY01005934.1_pt1 | contig 55144 bp, 48 predicted proteins | sample 811131 | NCBI WGS metagenome assembly MDSY01 (sample SAMN05326643, study PRJNA326480) | marine metagenome | isolation source: seawater | place: Atlantic Ocean: South West | collected 2010 | reverse complement strand
TGTTCGTTTAACTTAATATACTTTTGTGAAATTAGAAATTGTTGTTGATTCTCGAGCCAACGACATCTGGATAGCCCTTTTAAAAGACGGAAAACTCATAGAATTACATGAGGATCGTGGAGGTGCTGACTTTGCTGTTGGTGATATATATTTGGGAAAGGTCCGTAGGGTTGTTCCCAGCCTTAATGCGGCATTCGTAGACGTAGGATACGAAAAAGATGCATTCCTTCATTATTTAGATCTTGGCCCTCAATACAAGTCGTTCGCGCGATTTTGTAAAAACACGCTTCGTGGAAAGCAAAGTGTTTCTGAGCTTCGTTACTTTAAGCTAGAAAACGACATAGAAAAAAACGGTAAAATATCTGATGTTTTAAGCTCTTCACAATCCATACTTGTCCAAATTGCAAAAGAACCTATTTCGACAAAAGGCCCTCGCCTTTGTTCTGAAGTCACAATTGCCGGTCGTTACTTGGTTTTGGTTCCGTTTTCTGACAAAGTATCCGTTTCTCAAAAGATAAAAGAAAACGAAGAAAAAAAGAGACTTAAAGAAGTAATGTCTCGAATAAAACCAAAAAACTTTGGTGTTATCATTCGGACTGTTGCAGAAAAAAAGTCTACTGAAGACCTTGAGCAAGACCTAAAACAACTTTTAGAAAAGTGGCATGAAATGTTCTCGAGCATCAAAGGAACCAGAGGTCCTAAGAAGCTTCTTGGTGAAATAAACAGAACTTCTTCAATGCTGAGAGACCTCTTAAACAAGGATTTTTCGAACATTCATGTCAACAACGACATTCTTTACGATGAAATCAGAGAGTATGTTTCTACTATTGCGCCGGGAAAAGAAAAAATAGTAAAGCATTACAGCGGTAAACTAGATGTTTTCGAACGATTTGGAATCAGTAAGCAAATAAAAACCTTGTTTGGTAAAAAGGTGCCTCTTCCAAGCGGAGGATATCTAATTATTGAGCATACTGAGGCGATGCACGTCATTGATGTCAATAGCGGAAACCGCAAAGGCGCTGATGGACAAGAGTCAAATGCATTGGCAACTAACATTGAGGCCGCTGAAGAAATTGCAAGGGTATTGCAACTCCGGGACATGGGAGGGATTATCTGTGTTGATTTTATTGACATGCATGAAAAGGCAAATAATAGAGCTTTGTTTGATAACATGAAGCTGTTTATGAAGCCCGACAGAGCAAAACATAATATTGTTCCCCCTTCTAGATTTGGTGTTGTCGAAATTACAAGACAGCGTGTTCGCCCTGAAACAGAAATTAAAACAGGTGAAACATGTCCAACATGTAATGGAACAGGGGAGATTCAGGCAAGTATTCTTTTCGCAGAAGAGATAGAGTCAAATATAGAATATGTGATCCAACAAGGATTAAAAAATGGCATAGAATTAAATGTCCACCCATATCTCGAGGCTTTTTTCACCAAAGGCCTGCTTAGCAAACAAGTGAAGTGGTTTCTTAAACATAAGACCTGGGTTTCTATTAACGCCTTATCTTCATACAAACTTCTGGAGTACGGCATCACAGATAAAGACAAGAAGAAAATATCCTACTAAGTATGAGCTCTCTTGGGTTCAATGAAATAATTCTTCGCTTAGAGCGCTACTGTGCCTACCAAGAACGTTGTAAACATGAGGTTCTACAAAAAATCAAAACGATTGGCCTAGAAGACCCTGACAAAATTGAAGAAGCTTTCCGCCATCTAGAGTCCCTAAGCTTTGTCAGCGACATTCGGTTTGTTGAAAGCTACATAGCGGGAAAGGTTTCTATTAAGAGGTGGGGTGTAAACAAAATCAAAGCAGGGCTTTTTGAAAAACGAATCGATTCTAATCTGATTGAGAGGGGGTTAGTTAAAATAGATAAACCCCTTTACAAAAAGAACTTACAATCTTTATTTGACAAAAAGAAACAGGGGCTGCCTGGTTATGAAGATGATTATGTAATAAAATCAAAAATTATGCGGTTTCTAGCGGCAAAAGGTTATACCGCAGAAGAGATAAACAGCTGTTTTTAACAACCCTTTATTTTCCAGCTAGCAACGTGTTTGCGTTTGAAATCCATGCGCCAGGACCTCCCGCAACATAACCCGTTCTTCCTCGCTTTATCCATTGAAGGTCTCCTTGTGCGTCTTTATCAGGAGTAACAAACCAAACAGTAGGATACCCCCTAATTGCAAACTGACTCTGAAGCTTCATGTTTTGCGCCTTTATCTCCGGAGCTAATGCTTTTCTTCGAGGAAAATCTAACTCTAAAAGAACAACGTTCTCTTCTGCCCATTTCTCAAACTCTTCCTTAAAAAAGACTTCTTTCTGCAGCCTTATACACCAGCCACACCAATCGCTTCCCGTAAAAAACATCATGATCGGCTTCTTTTCTTTTTTAGAGATTGTAAGGGCTTCTTCGAGGTTGTCATGCCAAACAAGCTTGCTTTGTCCAAAGCTCAAGCTTAAGAATAGAATGAAAAATAAGGTAAGTGGAGTCTTCATGATTTGATTTTTGTTAAAATTAGTGTTTTCAATGTTGTTTAGCAAAGACCGTGCAAAAGTATTGTGGATCAAAAAATATCCTTTTTGAATAGATTTGGCCTTGCCACGAATTAAATAATACTTGTACATTCGTTACAAACTTCTTGTTATGATTCGAACACCTCTTTTTTTGTTCTTGTTTCTATGCTTTGTTAGCCATGCTCAAATGCCCACACAAACGATACGGGGTAAGGTTTTTGACAATGAAACAAAATTTCCACTAATCGGTGCAAAAGCGGTTTTAATATCGGGGGTTCAAACCGAAAAAAAACATCGCGCTTTAACAGATTTTGATGGGGATTTTATCTTAAATGATGTTCCTGTTGGTAAACATGAATTGCAAGTGAGCTATTCTCTATACTCAACAAACACGATTACCGTTGAGGTTTCTTCAGCAAAAGAAGTTGTCGTTAATATTCCACTAGTCGAGTTTGTTTCTGAGCAAGAAGAAGTTGTTGTTCACGGTAGAAAGCGCGGGGAGGTTTTAAATGAGTTGGCTTTAATTTCAGCGCAACAATTTAGTGTTGAAGAAACCAACCGTTATCCAGGCTCAAGAATGGATCCTGCAAGAATGGCGTCTAACTTTGCCGGTGTACAAGGGGCTGACGACTCAAGAAACGATATTATTATTCGAGGGAACAGCCCTCTTGGTGTTGTTTGGCGGGTAGAAGGAATAGACATTCCAAACCCCTCACACTTCGCTATTTCTGGGAGTACCGGAGGCCCTGTTTCTATTATTAACAATAAAATTCTAGCAAACTCCGATTTTTTTATGAGTGCCTTTCCTGCAGAATACGGGAACAGTACTTCGGGTGTTTTTGATTTAAAACTGAGAAACGGGAATAATAATAGACACGAGTTCACAGGACAGTTTGGGTTTTTAGGGACAGAGTTTCTTGCCGAAGGGCCCCTTTCTAAGAAAAACAAATCAAGCTACCTTGTCATGGGTAGATACTCAACGCTATCTCTTTTTCAGCAGATCGGAATAAAGATTGGTACTGATGCTGTTCCTCAATACGGAGACGCCTCATTCAAATTTAATTTCCCGCTAAAGAAAGGAGGGCAATTGTCTTGGTTTGGTATTGGCGGTAAAAGCAATATAAACATCCTTATTTCGGAGCAAACAGAGTATTCAACTGAGTTTTATGGAGAAGGGGATCGAGACCAAAAATTTGGCACCTCGATGTATGTCTCTGGGTTGAATTATAAAAAACCCTTAAACTCAAAAACCTTTATTTCCGCAACGCTTGCGGCGTCCTACGAGGAGCAACACAGCCGACACGACTATTTACAGAGAACGCTTTCTATTGTTGGAGCAGATACTTCTATCTCTGTTGACACCTCGTATTTAATGATGGGTTATAACTTCAACACCATCAAAACTTCGGGACACTTTAGCTTAAACCATAAGGTCAACAAGAAAAACCTAATTAAAACAGGTGTAAACCTAGACGTTTTCAGCTTGTTTCAGTCCGACTCTGTTTTATACGACCTCGATGCCCCAGACAATTTTAAAAACCGTTGGGACTATTCAGGAACACAGCTTTTAGTTCAGCCCTTTGTTCAATGGAAGTATAGAGCAAGTGACAATCTTGATTTCACACTCGGACTACACAGCCAATATTATTCAAATGCCAATAGCCTTAGCCCTTTAGAACCACGGACAGCTATTAAATATCGATTTAAAAACAACCAGTCTGTTTTTGCTGGCGCAGGCCTTCACAGTCAAATGCAGCCGCTCTATACTTATTCTTACCATCAGTTAGATGATAACGGAAATAAGGTTTACCAAAACCAAGATATGGGCCTAATGAAAAGTGTTCACAGTGGGCTTGGATATGAGAAAATATTTGACAAGGGGTTTAGTATAAAAACAGAAGCATATTATCAATATTTATATGACGTTCCTGTAACTGTAGCTCCCTCTTCTTTCTCGATGATCAATATGGGTAGCGGCTTCGCTAGACTTTTTCCTGATTCGTTGGAAAACACAGGAACAGGGCTTAATTATGGATTGGAGCTAACAATACAAAAGTACTTCAACAAAAGTTTCTTTTTTCTCTTCTCGGGGACACTGTATGATTCAAAGTATACAGGCAGTGATGGGGTTCAAAGAAACACATCTTATAACGGCACTTATGTCGTAAACTTTCTTGCTGGTAAAGAGTTTAGTGTTGGCAAAAACAATACAATTGGTATTGGGTTGAAAATGACACGAGCGGGAGGAAAGAGATACGGTTATGTCGATGTCAATACAACAGAAGAGCTCAAAGAAATTATTTTTCAAGACTCCTTGTTTAATGAGCGACAGTTCGCCGATTACTTTAGAATAGACCTAAAGGTAAGCTGGAGGCTTAATGCTAAAAAAACAGCACATGAAATTGGATTAGACCTTGTTAATATACTAAACACGAGTAACCTACTTGGTTTAGCATATGCTCCTTCGCTCGACCCTAGCGTCGTCTCTAGCCCGGGCTATGAGCCCACGACTCAGAAAAAACAACTTGGCTTTTTACCCATTTTTTACTACAAAATTGACTTTCGGCCTAAAAAACCAACTAAGTAATCCGTGTGAAAGAAGTTGCTGAAATTGTAATTATAGATATTAAACCCTACTCCGAGAGTAGTCTTTGGGTTTGTTTTTTTTCCGAGAAATATGGCCTTCAAAACGGAATAATCAAAGGTGGAAAAAAGAAAAAAGTAAAGCCTTTGGTCTTAGGGCTATACGAAGCTTCTTTTTACCGTTGGTCAAATTCCGGGCTTCAAAACTTGAATGGGGTTGAAAGGTCTGCTACTCTTGAAAAAACATATAACTCCCCTGTTAAAATTCTTATTGCCTTTTTTGTCGCAGAAAGCATTAAGTCTTTTTTAAATAGCGGAGATGAGGACCGTTCTTTTTTCTTTTTTATAAAAGAAAAGGTCTTACTACTCAACAATGAAACCCGAATAAAAGAATACCCTATTCATTTTCTTTCTGAACTAATTATATACTCTGGACATAAACCCTTGAAAAGCAATGATAAAAACCTACACTCTTTTGATATAGCGACTGGGGTTTTTAACCCCAAAAGTATCTCAGGTAAAACGGTTCACAACCAAGAGGTTGTGCGTTGTTTTTATTCCGTTTTCCATGGGCCAACCATATATAAATCGGGAATAGAAGCGCTTGTCTTTGATTTACTTTTAGACTATGGTAGCTATCATTTGCCCGGCTACGACTCAAAAAAATCTGTAGAAATTATAAGAGAAACTCTATATAGTTGATTTTCTCTTGTTTGCAAAAAACGCCTTCAATAGCTGCCGGCTTTCCTCTTGAAGCGGACCTTTAACAACAAGGGTTGATGGATGGAATACTGGTGGTTCACAGCGAATAGCACCCCTTTTTTCGTCTCTAGCAGCAAATACGACCTTGTCTATCTGAGACCAAAACAGTGCTCCTGCGCACATTACACAAGGCTCCAAAGAAACATACATGGTGCAGCCTTTTAAATATTTAGCACCAAGAAACTGGGAAGCAGAGGTGATTGCTTGTACTTCGGCGTGGGCAGTAACATCTGAGAGTTGCTCAGTTAGGTTGTGTCCTCGCGCGATGATCCTGTTTTTTAAAACAACCACCGCGCCAACAGGAACCTCATCCTTTTCAAAAGCCTTTTTCGCCTCAACAAGAGCTTGCTTCATAAAGAACTCGTCGTTATATATTTCTAACATTGGTGTAAGGTTATTAACGTTGTATCCTTGGTAAATTTATGATATATAATTAACTCGTGTAGCGCATATCTTTCTATTTTCACCCCATGAACACCTTAGACCTTTGTATTCTCGCCTTTTTCTGCATAGGCGCATTTTTAGGATGGAGAAAAGGGTTGATTATGGAGCTTTTTACTTTTGGATCTCTTTTGGCAGGGGTTTACTTTGCCTTTCATTTTTCAGATTCCATCGCCCAGTACTTTGTGGCGGACAAGCATGAGGGAATGCTTGTGCCTTTTTTATCTTTTCTAGTTGTCTTTATTCTTGTGGTTGTACTTGTGCGTTTTCTTGGAAAGCTTTTTGAAAAGTTCGTTGCTTTTGTATGGCTTTCTATTTTTAATAAAATCTTAGGTGCTTTTATTGGTGTTTTAAAATGGGGGCTTTTTGCAGGTTGCGTGCTATTGCTTCTTGGGCCTTTAGATCCAAAAAACGAGGCCGTTCCTATTCAAGTAAAGGATTCTTCCTTCCTATACCCTGTTGTTATGACCTACACGACGACAATTGTTCCTGGTATAAAAAACACGCTTCTTTTAGGTTATAAAGAAATTAAAAAAGAAATCGACTAAAAAGCAGATGTGCTTCTAGTCATTAGCGCCTCTTAGGAATCAAAAGCCTGAATAACTTTAACCGCCAAAACATTACTAAGTTCATAATAGCTTTGAGTAGTCCATCCCGCGATGTGGGGCGTCAAAATAACATTTGAATTTGTTTTTAAAAACACAAAGTCTTCTGGAAGAGGTTTTTCAAAAAAAGACTCAAATGATTTTGTTTCATATTCCAAAACATCAAGCGCCGCCTTCAATATTTTCTTTTCCTTCATCGCTTGAACAAGCCCGCTTGTATCAATCACTTTACCCCGACAAATATTTAATACAATAAGCTGTTTTTTAAACTTTGAAAAAAAGGAATAGCTCCCCATTGACATGGTTTCTTGTGTTTGCGGAACGTGAAAGCTAACAATATCAGCTTCCTCAAAGAGGCCTTCGATAGGAACCTGGATTATTCCTGGTTCTTTAATTTTCTTATACTTATCATAGGTTAAAACCTTTGCACCCAAAGCGCTCAGTTTTTTAGCGAAGCTCAAGCCATTATTGCCACAACCAATTATTGCCACTGTGCAAGAAGAAAGCTCTTTACCTGTATTTTGTTTTCTGTACCACTTCCCGTCTTTAATTTCTTGATGCGAGCGGTGAAGATTATTTAATAACGACAGGGTAAAGCCCAAGGCGTGTTCGGCAACAGCGTTGCTATTTCCCTCCGGCGAGGAAAAAACCTGAATGTCCTTTTTATTACAATACTCACGATCTACATTCTCTGTCCCTGAACCCGACCTCGCTATAAACCTTAAACTCGTGGCATCGCACAAAAAGCTTTCGTCTAAGGTAAACCTGGAGCGAATAACAATTCCGAAAGCGTCTTTAACGTGCTCCCTAACCTTTTCTTCACACAAACCAGTTGCGTCTATACAGGTGTATTGTTTTGCGCTCAGTTTTTCTCTGAGCACATCATGAACCTCATCAATGAAAACAACCTTTCGCATAATTACGTTAAAAATATAAAAAGACGACGAATCATTGTGCTAATTTGCCTTACTTTTAAGTGTCTTTTTATTAGTCTTTGTCTATCTCTACTATTGCCACAAGCTCCCCTTAGTGTGTTTTTTACACTTTAATAAAAAAACAATATATTTACGCTGAAAACTATAATTTATGAAACACTTATTTTTCTTTTTTGCCTTTGTTTGCTTTGTTTTTACAGATATAAATGCACAAGAAATTACAATTACCGGAACGGTCTTGGATGAAAAACAAGAAACATTTCCTGGAGTCAAAGTTGTCGTTGCAAATACAACAATTGGCGTTGTTACGGATATAGACGGTAAATACAGTATTACTACAGAAAAAAAAGAGGGGCTTATTTTGCGTTATTCCTACCTTGGATATTTAACACAGGATGTCCTTGTTGCTGATAAGTCAGAGCTAAACATTACAATGGAAACTGAATCTCAAATATTTGACGAAATTGTTGTTGTTGGATATGGAAGCTCAAGAAACAAAGAACTTACTGGCGCAGCAGCAAAAGTAAAAGGAGAAAATATTGAAAAACTAAACCTTTCTAGAATGGACCAAGCCCTTCAGGGTCAGGTTTCTGGTGTAGCAATTAATACAAATTCTGGCTCACCTGGAGGTTCTTCAAGTATCCGGATTCGGGGGCTTTCAACATTTGGAGATAACGATCCCTTAATCCTTGTTGATGGTGTTGTTTATGATTCTGATGGTTTAAACGCTTTAAACCCAAATGACATTGAATCCATCAATATTCTCAAAGATGCCACTGCGGGGATTTATGGTGTACGTGCAGCAAACGGAGTAATCATCGTTGAAACCAAAAAAGGGAAGCTTAATGCTAAACCCAAAATCGAGTTTAGTATGTACAAGGGTGTTCAGCAAACGGCAAATAAGCTCGGGCTTTTGAACGCCGAAGAATATGCTGTAATAAAAAACGAAATGTTTGCTTTTGGAGGACAGACAATGCCTTTTGCAAATACCGCCATCGGTGAAGGAACAAACTGGCAAGATTCTATTTTTCAAACAGCCCCGGTAGAAAGTTATAATATAGGTATAAGCGGAGGAACTAAAAACACACGATACTCCCTTGGGGCAACCTACTTTGCTCAAGAAGGAGTCGTCGGTGGCTCAAAAGCAAACTTCTCAAGGTATAACGCGAGACTAAACCTGAGCACAGATTTATCTGAAAAACTAATGCTCAACTCCGTGTTTCTGTTTTCAAGCGATAACCGTTCAACCCTTTCAGAAAATGGCATTGGTTCTGTTCTATACAATACTGTAAATGCTTTTCCAAATGAACCCATCAGAACACCTGACGGCAACTATAGCTACCTAGAAGAGGTTGCTGATATAATAAATCCCATCGCCCAAATGGAAAACTCATACAACTACAGCATCGCTGATAAGTTTGTTGGAAAAGAAGAGTTGGTATATAAGTTTAATGAACACTTATCTTTTACAAATCGCTTTAATTATAATTATGCTGTTGTAGAAGCCAAGTCTTTTACTCCTCTTGCTTGGTATGGTCCAGGAAAATTCGCAAACTCGGCCCTGAACGCCGATCTAGAGTCCCCTCAAGTAGAAATTGCTGACAGTGTCTTTATTGATCGAGGGGCAAGTGTTTATGAGCAGCGCTCTTCGTTTAGTGATTTGACCTTTGAGAGCTATTTTAATTACGACAGGACCTTTAGCGAGGTGCATAAAGTTAAAGCAACTTTGGGAGCATCTGTCTTTCAAAGAAAAGGAGCTGCCTTAAATGGTACAGCCTTTAATATTCCCAATAACTCCTGGGAGTATGCCGACATCTCTGCTAACACAGCAGCTGGGGGATATTTAAATAATGTTGGTTCTTTTGAGTTTAAAGAGCGTTTGGTTTCTGCCTTCTTGAGAACAGAGTATGCATATGATTCGCGTTACATTGTTTCAGGAATTTTAAGAAGAGATGGTTCGAGTAAGTTTGGCCCAAACAATCGCTATGGTTGGTTTCCAACACTTTCTTCAGCTTGGCTTATTTCTGAAGAAAGCTTTTTTAATGTTGACGCCATTAACTTCATGAAGCTTCGTTTGAGTTATGGTGTTTCTGGAAACGACCAGATCGCAAACTTCGCGTATAGGGCTCTTTTAAACGGAGAAGGTGTATATGTTTTTGATGATTTAATCGTTATCGGAACAGCGCTTGGACGTGCGGCAAACCCAGATCTTAAATGGGAAACCACAAGGCAATTTAATGCCGGGTTAGACTTAACGCTGTGGAGCGCTTTAGATTTCACTACCAATTACTTTATTAAAAACACAAACGACCTCTTGTTTCAACCTGATGTTTCTGGTGTTTTAGGCTCATATGGCCCAGGGGGGGCTTCCCCGATTATCAATGCTGGTAATGTTTCAAATAAGGGAGTCGAGGTTGAGCTAGCCTACCATAACAAACTCTCAAGAGCGTTTAAAACAAATATAAACCTCAATTTTTCACACATCACAAATAAAGTTACGAGTGTGCCTGAAGGTGTAGATTACCTTCCTGGTGCACAATTTAGTGTTGGTGGCGATGTTGCGACACGTTTTGAAGAAGGCTTCGCAATTGGTTACTTCCATGGACTACAGACAGCTGGTATTTTCCAAACCCAAGAAGAGATAGACAATCACGCTGTTATTCAAGAAGGAGCGAGACCGGGAGATTTTATTTTTGTAGACCAAAATGAAGATGGAGAAATCAGCTTCGGAGATGACCTAGATAAAACCTTCTTAGGATCTCCAATACCCGATTTCACCATGGGTTTTGCATTGAACCTTCGATACAAGGGTGTTGACCTTTCTGCAAACATCTATGCCTCTATTGGCCAAGAGATCATTAGAAACTATGAAAGACAACAGCCATACGCCAACCAGTTGGATTATGTTATCAACCGTTGGACGGGTCCTGGCTCCACAAACGAACACCCACGACTGACGACAGGAGCAACGAGGAACAACTCTTTTTCGGATTATTATGTTGAGGAAGGTTCATTTGTTCGATTAAGAAACGTTCAGGTGGGATATACTTTTCCAAAAACAAGTAAAATTCTAAAAAAGCTTAAGGTAGAGTCGTTGCGGTTTTATCTATCAGGAAACAACCTCGTAACCCTAACTAGATACCTAGGTTTTGATCCCGATATCGGAGGAGGAACGCTATCTGCTGGTGTTGATTATGGATTTTACCCACAAGCGAAAACGATTATGGGCGGGTTAAATATTAAATTTTAAAAACATGACAAATAAAAAATCACAAATAATAAGTGTAATACTCTTAGCCTGCTGTTTGGTTTTTTCAAGCTGCGATAAGTTTTTAAATATAGACCCTCCATATACTCAAGATGCTGAAAATTATTTTCAATCTCCTGAAGACTATGAACAAGCACTAGTCGGCGCGTATGACCTTCTTCAAGGAACGTTTATGTCTGTTTGGGTTAGTGAAATAGCATCAAATAACACAATTGCTGGCGGCGAAAGTGTAAACGATACACAGGGGCTTCATCAAATAGACGACATGGTCCACGGCGGTGTGAACTCAGAACTTCGAAGTTTGTTCAGGTGGAATTATGCCGGTATAACGCGCTGTAATTTTATCATGGAAAACAAGGACAACATCGAATTTTCGGGGAAAGATAAAATTTTAGGCGAAGCCAAGTTTTTACGTGCTTTTTATTACTTCGAGTTAGTGAAATTCTTTGGTGACGTTCCTTTAATTATTGACGAAAGAATCGGAGCGCAAGAAGCAACAGAGATTCCACGAACAGCTGCATCAGAAGTTTATGCACAAATAGAACAAGACCTCCTTGACGCCTCTTCTGTATTAGACCAGGTTTCTCTTGTAAAGGGAAAAGCAACAAAAGGTGCCGCTCTAGCGTTATTAGGTAAGGTGTTCCTTTATCAAAAAAAATATACCGAAGCTGCAAGTAAGCTTGACGAAGTGATCAATAGTGGTTCATACAGTTTAATCAACGATTATTCCGATCTGTTCTCTGTTGCCAATGAGAACAACAGTGAAACGGTTTTTGATGTTGAGTATTCAGGTGCTGAAGGAGGTGGTTATGGTTGCCTTATTTGTTTAGAAGGGAATGCTGGTCCAGGTTTTCAAGGAATACGCCAATATGACGGCCCTGTTTATGGGGATGGAAACAGCTACAACCTTCCTACACAAAACCTTTATGATGCCTTTGATTCATCAGACCCGAGACGCGACATGACTATATTAGACATAGATGCATTTATTGCTGCTCAAACGAACCCTGAAAGCATCACATATGGTATTGGTGCTGGTGGCCACACAGGATACTACAACAACAAATACATTAAGAGGAAAAACGAACTCGGTTTACCAGACAATGACCTAACGAGCCCGGTAAACTATAGAGTCATCAGATATGCCGATGTTCTTTTGATGGCGGCTGAAGCGCATTTCCAAAACGGAAACATCTTTGAGGCTCAAAACAACATTGATGAAGTTCGAAATAGAGCGGGAGTAGAAACAATTACTGTTAATTCTATTAATGATGTTTTTAACGAACGCCGTCTTGAACTGGCCTGTGAAGGTCATTGGTTTTTTGATCTTGTAAGATGGGGTCAGGCGGAAAATGCAATAGAGGGGTTTCAGGCGGGAAAAAACGAGCTTTTTCCAATACCAACCCTAGAAATAGATTTAGCCGGAGGTAACTGGTCTCAAAATAACGGATATTAATAAAATACTATGAAAAACACACATCCTTTTATCGCCCTCGTAGCAATCCTTTTTGCACTTGTGTTGGGGTCTTGCAAAAAAGAGAATCCTCAACTCGGGACTCCTCCATTAGACGCAGATGCAACATTCACATATGCGCCCTCTGACACGAATGCAAACGTTATTATATTTACTGCCGCAAACGCTGCTATTATCAATATGTGGGACTTTGGAAACGGCCTAACAGGAGAGGGGGCTGTAGTTTCTTCTGTTTACCCAAATGCAGGAGCCTACAATATAAACCTAAGTGTTTTTAATAGCGGGGGAAGCAAGACAAGCAACCAAGAGGTTATTATAGATCAAACCGACCCTGGTCTTTTAGATAATCCTATTTTCACAATGCTCACCGGTGGGGTGGACGGCCCTGGGTTTAAGTCTTGGTACATAGACTCTTCTTTTGCTGGCCATTTTGGCGTTGGTCCTGACCCTGTTTCAGACCTAGGATATACTCCTGAATGGTGGTCAGCGCCCGAAATGGCGAAACCAGGATGTGGAATGTATGACGACCGTTTTGTCTTTTATCTGAATGAATATCGATTTGACATGATAACAAACGGAGATGTTTATGTGCACAATACCATAGCAGATCAGTACCCTGGATCTTTTGAAAATCTAGCTGATTTTACAGCACCATATAGCAACCAATTAAATGAATCTTGGAGCGTGACAGAAGACGCTGACACAACTATTACGGTATCAGGAAACTCTTTTATCGGTTTTGGAACTGGTGTAAATACATATAAAATTATTGAATTAACAGAAAACTCAATGTATTTGGCTTTCGGTCACCACACAGGCGAACTTATGTGGTATCTTCGCTTAAAGCCAGAGCAATAAACAACTGAAAAACAAGTGTTTATGAAATTATTCCCCCTTTTTTTTACCGTTATTCTTCTTTTTTCATGTGATCCAAAAGAACCTATTTCTTCTATTCTTTTACCCACAAACCTGAGCACAAACATTGTAATAGATGAAGGACTGGTTGAGGTCCAAGCGACGGCAGATGAGGCAAACTTTTACAGCTTTATGTTTTATGACAGTGGAGACTCTTCATACGCTGAATCTAATGACGGTAACGCGGAATACACCTATTCTGTTGCGGGAGAATACTCCGTAAAAGTTCGGGCTCATGTTACAGCATATGATTATATTGAGATAACTGAGAATATCATAATTTCAGATGTTGGATATACAGGAGGAATACCAACTACGGGATATATAACTCCTGATAGCTACCCAAATTATTCTTTGGTTTGGAGTGATGAATTTAACGGTTCTTCTCTTTCTTCTGACTGGACGCATGAAATAGGAAACGGTTCTTGGGGTTGGGGAAACAATGAAATGCAGTTTTACAAAGAAGAAAACACTGTAGTTGAGGATGGTTTATTAAAAATAACAGCAAAAGAAGAGTCTGCTGCATCCTTTAATTACACTTCTTCTAGAATAAAGACACAGGGTTTGCAGTCTTTTCAATATGGACGCATAGACGTTAGGGCCGCCCTACCGTATGGACAAGGTTATTGGCCTGCTATTTGGATGCTTGGCGAAAATATTGGTTCCGCAGGTTGGCCTTCTTGTGGGGAAATAGATATTATGGAGCTTGTTGGCGGAGGATCTTTTAATAATAGAACCATTCATGGAACTGTTCACTGGAGCGACAATGGCGCTCAAGCTTCTTATGGGGATGCAAGCACTTTGCCTAGTGGAGAAATGTACGCAGAACAATTTCATGTATTCTCTATTATTTGGGACGCTTCTTCTATTCGTTTTTTAAGAGATGATATTCAATATCACGACATAAATATTAGCGGGTCTGACTTTAGCGCTTTCCAAAACAATTTCTTTTTAATCTTGAACGTTGCGGTTGGAGGAAATTGGCCAGGAAGCCCAAATCAAAATACGCTGTTTCCACAAACCATGGCTGTAGATTACGTTCGCGTTTTTCAATAACAGTCAAAAAAGGCCTCTATAGTTTTGATTTGCCGGGGTTTTTGTTTTTTTTTAAGGTGTTTGTTGTTTAGGGTTTAAAAACCGCTTTAAAGGGCCTTAAACAGTGTTTTTCGTCACCTTCCCATGTAAACAAGAAGAACAGAGACGTCGCTAGGTGACACACCTGATACTCTTGACGCTTGACCTATTGTTACCGGTTTAATATTCGAAAGCTTTTCTTTAGCCTCTGTACTCAGGCTGTTTAGTTTTTTAAAATCCAACCCTGCAGGAATCTTAACATTTTCCAACCTATTCATTTTCTCTGCCTGTTCTTGCTCTCTTTCTATATAGCCGTCATACTTCATTTGTATTTCTGCTTGATCTAAAATTTCCTCATGGTTCGTTTGAGCAATCGCGGCTTTTTCTCTAGCCTCTGTAGAGAGGTCCAACAGGTTCTTTAAATATACTTTAGGACGCGTAATAATGGATGAAAGCTTTACTTTTTGTGAAATTGGTGCGCTGCCTATACTTTCTAAAAACGGATTTACTTCAGAAGGAGAAATAGCTATTTTCCTAAGGTCTTTTTTAAAGCTTTTAGTACCCTCTATTTTTAATTTAACCCTCCGCATTCTTTTTTCATCAGCAAGTCCTATATGAAAACCTAATGGCGTTAACCTTATATCTGCATTGTCTTGCCTTAATAAAATTCTATATTCAGCCCTGCTTGTAAACATACGATAAGGCTCATCGGTTCCTTTGGTAATTAGATCATCTATGAGTACCCCTATATAGGCTTCACTTCTTGACAATAAAAAAGGTTCTTTCTTTTTTATTTTAAGGCTAGCATTAATACCCGCCATTAAACCCTGGCACGCCGCTTCCTCATAGCCTGTGGTACCATTTATTTGACCTGCAAAATACAGGTTTTCTATCCGTTTTGTTTCTAGTGTGTGCTTGAGTTGTGTAGGTGGAAAATAATCGTATTCTATTGCGTATCCTGGACGGAACATTTTAACTTTTTCGAACCCAGGAATCGTTTGCATAGCTTCCAACTGTATCTCTTCTGGTAAAGAAGTACTGAAACCATTTACGTAAATTTCAATTGTGTCCCAACCTTCAGGCTCAACAAAAATCTGATGCCTTTCTCTATCTGCAAAGCGATTGATTTTATCTTCTATACTCGGGCAGTATCGAGGCCCTGTACTATTGATTGCCCCATTAAACATTGGAGAACGATCAAACCCCTTCTCGAGTGTTTGGTGCGTTTTTGGGTTTGTATAGGTTATAAAACAAGGACGCTGCTTACTTAGTGGTTTTGTGTCTGAAAAACTAAACTTAGACGGTGACGGATCCCCCGGTTGTTCTTCCATTTTAGAATAATCCAACGATCTACCGTCCACACGAGGAGGGGTTCCTGTTTTCATCCTGCCCGATTCAAACCCTAATTCAACCAACTGCTCTGTTATGCCGGTTGAGGCCCTTTCAGCTGCTCTTCCTCCACCGAATTGCTTCTCGCCAAGATGTATCAGTCCGTTTAAAAACGTCCCATTGGTTAATATTACCGTTTTCGATTTTATCTCTATTCCTAGTGCTGTTTTAACGCCTATAACTTTTCCGTTTTCAACAACAATACCTGTACACATGTCTTGCCAAAAATCGACGTTTTCATTTTGTTCAAGTAACATTCGCCATTCTGTTGAAAAAACCTGTCTGTCGTTTTGGCTTCTAGGAGACCACATTGCCGGACCTTTAGATTTATTAAGCATCCTGAACTGTATAGCGCTTTTATCACTTATGATTCCGGAGCCACCGCCTAATGCATCAACTTCTCTTAATATTTGACCTTTGGCAACACCTCCCATAGCTGGGTTGCAACTCATCTGAGCGATGGTGTTCATATTCATAGTAACAAGCAGTACATGACTACCCATTGTTGCCGCACAATGCGCAGCCTCACAGCCGGCATGACCAGCCCCCACAACAATAATATCGTAATTTGTTAACATTTCATTTGTTTCACGTGGAACAAAATTAAGTCAAATAAAAAGAATAATATCAATTATGTTTCACGTGAAACATTATAATTCAAATAATAATCTTCTTTAGACCTCATAGCAGTTATCTCTTGAGGTGATTTATCATTATAACCACATAAGTGTAACACACCGTGATACACAACTCTCTCAAGCTCGTTTTCAAAAGACTTATTTTCTTTAACCGCGTTTTCTTTTACACGATCTATGCTTATGAAGAGATCTCCACTTAGCTCATTCTCTTCTGTATATGAAAAGGTAATAATATCGGTAAAATAATTATGATTTAAATGCTTTTGATTTAAAGCTAATAAATAAGAATCTGAGCACAATATTATAGATATATCTCCCTTTATAAAACCCTCATTATCAATTATATAAGATGTTTTTTCACTATAAATATCTAGAGAAATATTAAAAGGATCTATGTCTTCAAAAAAACAGGGAATCATTTGTTGAAAAACAGAGAAACTTCGTTTCCTTGACCAGTAAACTCAACTTTATCTGCTAAATTTTTCATTAGAAAAATACCCCTTCCATTTTCTTTTAAAAGGTTTTCTGGCGCCGTTGGATCGGGAAGGTTGTCAAAATCAAAGCCTTTACCTTCGTCTTTTACACTGAAACAGACCTTTTCTTGGTTGTCTTTTACTGACACATCGATAGATAACGTTTCGTTCTCCTTATTTCCATGCTGAATTGCATTGTTGACCGCCTCTGTAACAGCAATCAGTACATTACCATAAGCATCCTCGTTTACACCAACACTTGTACAAACCTTGTCAATCAAGCGCTCAATATCAGCAACCGAACTATATGATGAAATAAGTTTAAGAGATTCTATCACACTATACTCTTCTTTCATAGTATTTACAAATATTAATTTTCATCGAAATATTCGTTTGCTTTTTCTTTGTAGTATTTCTTGTAAGAAGGTTCAGCATAACGTAATAATTCAATTTTCCTTAGTTTTTCTTTGTTATACTCATTAATTAGATTTTGGTTACTTTTTTCCGTGTTTTTTCCGCTTTTTGACTCCCTTTTTTCCTCAAAACCTCTTTCTATCAGTGCTTTTTCACTTTCTAATAAACGTGTTAGTATATCTTTCTGTCTATTAATCGTCTCTTTATTAATTCTTTTATTTATAATGTTTTTCTGCTGTTCCTTAAGTTCTTCTATTAGCGGGTTCAGTGCATTACCTGCACCCTTTCCTTCTTTATTTAGTTTTCCTCGCAGTTCTTCCAGTTTTTTACGTATTGCTGATTGTTCTGCCGCCATTTTTACCATCCCTTTGCTTCCTATACCTCCTGAACCATTTTCTCCCTTTTTTCCTTCTTTCTTACCACCCTGACCCATTCCATTTTTAAGCTGCTCTAATTGATTTTTTAACATCTCTTTCATGTCACCTGGATTCATAGAAGGTCCCGCCTTCGGTTTTCCTTTTCCTCCCGGCTTATTACATTTCCCACTGCCAGGCATCATCATTTGCATTTGCGCTTGCATGCTCTGAAGTACTTCATTTAACAATAAAGCTAAATTATTATAAGATGTCATGGCACTCTGCTGGTTCCTAGTCACCATGTTTTTTTTTCTATCTCCAATAAAATCAATCGACTGACTTTGACTAAATTCCAAATCGTTTATCTCTTTATCAATAAATGTAGCAAGAACAGGTTGGCGTTTTGCTAGGGCTAATAAACTATCTTTCACAACCTGGGTATCATCATTAATTCTCCTTTGGGTTCTTCCATATTTACGAAAAGCAGGGTCGTTTACCTGAACCCTGTTCATATTATTCATCACCCCTTCCTGTTCAACACTTAATAAAACCAATGATTCAAGAATTTTTCTTAAATCTTCCATATCCTCTTCTTGTTGACTCTGTGCAGAATCTTGTTGCATTTTATCAAGTTTTTCAGCAAGTTCCTTCATTTGCTCAGAAACTGATTTTTGACTTTTAGAAGCCTTCGATTTTTTATTTTTTTGAATCTGATCACTAGCTTCTTTAAGTTTCTCGTCTATCGAATTTTGATCCTCTTTTGTGTCTTCTAACTTCAAGGGGTTTTCTAAAGCTTTATTGAGTTCATCAAGATTTTCTAAATCCTCTTTTATTTCACTAAACTCTTTATCTATTTTCTCTTGTTCAATAACATTCTTTTCCTGCTCATCGGCAAGTTTATCTTGTTTATCAGCTAATTCTTTTAATTCTTTTTCCAAGTCATCTATTTTCTCATTTACCTGCATTTTTTTAAGCATCTCCAAACTTCTATCCAACTGTTTCTCCATTTCCTCTGCACTTTGATCAAGTTCTTCCATTTTTTCATTTAGCTGCTTTTGATCATTGTTTTTAAGAAGTTCTTCTAATTCTTCTAATAGTTTCTTTAACTCATCATCCATCACCTCGTTGAGTAATTCTTCTAATAATTCTTGTTTTTTTAATAACTCCTTGTCCAACTCAGAAAGCTGGTTTTTCTCTTGTATGGAATTATCCATTTTTTTCTGAATACTTTCAAGTTTATTAACGAGTTCTTGCTGTTGACTTTTTAGGTTTTTTAAATCATTCAACTTATTCCATTCATTTGATTTGTTGTTTTTTAATTCCTTTTTTAAATCATCTATTTCCTTCTTAAACTTTTGGGTCGCCTTTAATACATCTGAGATCTCTTTTTTAATATCCTTTTGCTCTTCTTCTCTTTTATTATTCAATGTTTTTAAGTTGGGAAGCTTATAAGTAAATTGAATACTTGTTGTCGTTTTATTTCCATTAAAACCATCATTATCCTTTACTGAAAAATAATAGCTAATCTCATCATTTAACGATATATCTAGTGAATTGAAATCTATAAAATGAATGAAACTATTTTTCGTTCCATTTACTTCTTGAACATTTACCTTGTTTTTTATTGATTTATTTTGATTTGAACGAATGGTATAGTGAAAGTCTAAAGAATTTAGTCCATAATCATCAGAAACAGCCCCCTCAAAGAAATATATCCCATCACGCAAGCTATCCTTTAGTTCCGATACCCGAATATCAGGATATTCATCTTTAACAACCTGGATCGAATAGTTAAGAGAATCCAATTGGTTGGTATATTCGTTTTTTAATTTAATTTTTAAAACACTAGGCTCCTTCATTAAGCAACTAAATGTAAATCCAGACTTCGTAAACTTCTTTGTAATCGCATTTATATTTAGTTCTAACTCTGACACATTTTTTACTTTTCCACTCCACTCTATAAGACTTCCTTCAGGAACAGAAAAGTCACCTGAGTTTTTTATCATTTCTTCCTTTCTACCTAGATAAGAGGGATATGTTATTCTTGCGTCCCATTTACCTAAAATACTTTTACCTAAAACTTCAACAGTATAAGAATCGCTCTTAAATTTTGCGGACGAGAAGAAAAAGGAATCATTATTTTTAGGTTTACGTAGCACACACTCGAACGTATTTGACCTAACTTTATTCAAAAGAAAAACACCTTGATTTGAATTTATATATAATCTGTTGGGAAAATCTTTACCTACTAATTTGACCTCTAAATATAGATCTTCACCTTCAGCTATACTTAATTTAGAATCATTAAGCACAAACAAGTAAGGGGCTTCAATTTTAAACTCTTTTGAAAAATTCAGTACACGAAATGAGCCCTGAGTAAAAATTTCTGGCAAAAAGGTTAAAAAAATAAAAAACAACGTTACCGCAGGTAAAACATACTTTAAATATTTCTTATTCTCTGCATAAGAAATACCTCTAGAAAACTTAATTAATTTTACTTTTTGTGCTTTCTGTTCAATACCAGCCTTCAACAAATCAACCTGTTCTTTTTCTTGTATTGACAGTTTCCTGTCCAATTGAAGTAAGTTTGTCAACTGATCTGATATTTCAGGAAATAACAAACCAATCATTTTTGAAGCTTTTTCAGGACTTAACCTTTTTGACTGTTGGATGTAGTTTAGAAGAGGAGTAAGACAATATGTAAAAGCAATGTAAATATTAAAGAGTGTAAAAACGGAAAGAAATAAAAATCTTACAAGCGAACTAAACCGACCATAAAATTCGGCAAGAGAAATAATGTATAGCGAACTTAAAAAAACAATAGATAGTAAAAGAAAACCTTTTATAAATTGATTTTTATAAAACTTCTCAATAAAATTATTGAGCTCATCTTTTATTGATTCTATGCTATTCATTTTTACGTTATGAACATAATTAAGTCTTTAATATATTTTAAAAAAAAATTCTAAATAAATTTACTATTATTATTAAGAGTGTTCATTTGTTAATAAAATAATAATATCGGAAAAGAAAGCCTTAGCTACCCCAAAAAAGTAAAGTAATTAACAAATAAGTCATAATTAAACAACTAGTAAACAGTAAATTAACAATAAATTGAGTTTTTAACAAAGTTTAAAATGTGTATAAAAAAAAACAGATGTTAATAAACATTATGTTGAAAAAACATTGAAAAGATGCGTATAACAAAACGTAAATATTACACCCTGTTACAAATACATTTTGGCTTATACAAATTTTTGTTTTTTACTAAAAAAGATATGCTTAGTTTTCAACGAGTAATTAACGAAGTTTGTTTACAATTGAATTAATTTTAATTTTATTAGATGAAGAAGAAAATAGCTATTGGAGCAGACCACGCAGGATATAATCTCAAGAAAGACATTATACTGTTTTTAGAAGAAAAAGGCTTTACTGTCATTGATTTCGGTTGTCCGTCTGAAGAGAGTATTGATTATCCAGATTATGCCCATCCGGTAGCTGAGCTTGTTCAGAAAGAAGGAATACTTGGTATACTGATCTGTGGTTCAGGAAACGGTATAAGTATGTCAGCCAATAAACATAGTGGTGTTCGGTGTGCGCTTTGCTGGCATAAAGAAATAGCGGAGTTAGCAAGACAACATAATGATGCCAATATTATTTCCTTACCGGCTAGATATATTTCTTTAAGTGAAGCAAAAGAATGCGTTGATGCATTTATAAAAACAGACTTCGAGGGTGGTAGACATCAACGCAGGGTTAATAAAATAGCTTGTTCTTAATGGCTAAAAAAACAACAATTCTTTTTTTATTTTCTATTGCTTTTTTCTCTTTACAAAGTCAGCAGTATACGTTTAATAATAAACAAGACTCTGTTTTTTTAACAGACATCGTTAACGAGCTTTTTGTTAAAGAAGGAACACCTTTATGTTTTGATGGGACACTAAATATTCATACTACAAACAGAATGGGTGTTTATTTAATTGAAGTATTAGATACTGTTACAAGAGATGTTGGTAAATTAAACATCGCTGCTTACACAGAGCGTCCTGAAGGAGGGAGAGAAACAATCTTTATTGATAAGTTTACATTCAATATAAAAAAAGGACCTCAGCCGCTACTTTTTTTCGGAGAGGTTGTTTCTGGCGAAATATTGGATACAGTAAACTTAGATCTAAAGGTTGGTTTTATAGAGGATTGGCCTAGTTCAAACTATCAAATTACCGAAGTGTCCTTGATTCTAGATAAAAAAGAGGTAGTAATGATAAAAAGCAGCCAGTTAAGTCAAGCATTGATCCGTAAAATCAAAAACTTACCTTTAGGCACTGAAGTGTCTGTAAGCGTTGCGTATAAAGATACTTTGCAACGCAGCAAAAGAATTAGCGGCATTTTTTTTATGAGGTCCTGAAAAAATCTTGAGCAATACCATCTGCAAACAAAAAACCACTTTCGGTTAAACAAATAAAGTCATCAAGCTCAGTTATTTTTCCGTTATCGACATAGCTGTGCAAAAGTTTGTTTTCTTCCTTAGAAAAACCACCGAGGGATTGAACGGATTTTTTAGACACTCCCCACCGTGTTCTAAGCCCCGTTAAAAAGAGTTCGTTCCAGACATCGACGTCACGAAGAAACTCTTCTTCATGAAAGTCTGTTTTGTTGTTAATACTCGCAATATATGTTTTGTTGTTTGAAACGTTCCAGCGCCGGTAACCAAGCCGAAAAGAGTGTGCAGAAGGCCCAACTCCAATATAACTTATTCCTTTCCAGTAAGCGCTATTGTGCTTCGAATACTTGTTTTTTCGCGCAAAGTTGGAAACCTCATATTGATCAAACCCCGCCTTTTTAAGCGTAGAAACAAGAAGTTTGTATTGTTGCTCAATTACGTCATCCTCAGGAACGGTCCTCCTCCCTTTTTTAACCTCTCTAGAAAGCTTGGTCCCCGCTTCAACTGTAAGGCAGTATGCAGACACATGCGTAATACTCGGATTAATAACGTGAAGCACGTGAGCCTTCCATTCGTCAATGGTTAAGTTAGGCAAGCCATACATTAAGTCCACTGAAATATCATTAAACCCTTCTGTAGAAGCTTGTTCTATGCACTCTATCGTTTGAGAAGCTGAGTGGCCCCTATTCATCCATTCAAGATCAGAGGGTTTAAAACTCTGCAGGCCAATACTGAGCCGATTTACTCCAGAATTCTGCCAGTGCTTCAGGTTTTCTTTTGAAACGTCTTCGGGGTTTGCTTCAAGCGTAACTTCTGCATTTTTGTGGACTGAATAATTTTGGTGTATTGTGTTGAGTAAAAAAGAGAGCTCTTTTACTGTAAGTAAACTAGGGGTGCCGCCTCCAAAGTAGATACTAAGAAGGGGAGTCGAAGACTCCCCTTTTCGTGTTGTAATTTCTTTAGCAATACTCGCGACCATTTCATCTCTATACGACTCAAAATGAGTGGAGAAGTGGAAGTCACAGTAGGAACACTTTTTTGCGCAAAAAGGTATGTGCACATAAAAGCCTGCCATATTGTTTATTTGATTGTAAAACGCTTAACAATAGGAGTGAGGCTTGTTCCTGCAACCGTTACTAAGTATGTTCCACTAGCCCATCCCAAAGTCGGAACGGTTGTTTTAACTGTTTCTATTTGTCCTGAGCAAATCTTTTTTCCTGAAACATCGGTTACTTCATACAGCCCATTTAAACTTCCTGTCTGAAGAACAACGAAGCTTGTTGCTGGGTTAGGGTAAACTGATAGAAAAGCACTTTGTGTGTCTTGAATTCCAACAGTTGCATTTTTAACCACGGAGCTTTCGTCTCCTCCAAAGTTGGGCTCATCAAGCGTATAAATAACGGCGCCGAAATTATCTAAAAGTTCAAGGTTTCCATTTGTTCCACCCCACTGCTCTGAATCAACACCGTCGCCATAGTAATCGTAGATTGCAAAAGTGTAACATTCAATAGAAGAAAGAGGAACGTCCCAATCATATGCCGTATTGTTTTCAAAAGCGTTTGTTGGATCTGCGTCGGGGTCTGGGTTTCCTGTATCGAAGTTTCCTGAAACGTTCTCATTACCTTCGCTCCAAATCACGGTTCCGCTGCTATTGGTAATCTCCATATATGTTTCTTCTGCATAATCATCGGTTAACAAAGACACGGTTACATAAACAGCAGTCTCAGGGAATGCCGCAATTGAAATAGATTCATTCGCAATATTATTGTTGGCGTTCTCATCTGCCTGGTTGTTGGGGCTATTTACCTCAACGCTAAGTGTATGGTTTCCTGTCCCAAGTGTAACAGAAGGAAGGGATACTGTTTCGCTCTGGTATTGCGCAAGGGAACCTGTCCAATTAAAGGTTTGGTTTGCGCCACCATCAATGCTATATTCAATCGTGGCTGCGTTTAGTGTTTCCGCCCCAGGGTTGGATAAATCGAAGCTTGGTATAAACTCTGACCCACAAATCGCAGTTTCTTCTAACGCAGCATTGGATACACCCGCATCGAACTGAGCAGCACTTGCACCCGAAGGGTCATAACCATCAACAAACCCTGCGCCAATCGTGTTCGGGTCTAACCAGTGTTTTAATTGGTTAGTCGTATTGCTTCCTGAAGGCTCCCAGGATTTAGAAATACGACCATAATAGTCTGGTGAGTTAAGGTTGTTACAAGAAGCCCCCCCGCCCCAAAGCTGTCCAATAATTCTATGGTTTTGGTCAAACAATGGAGAGCCTGAAGACCCCCCTTCTGTTGTAGTGCTCCTGTCCCATCGAACAGTCCATGTTGAGTTTGCTTCAGTTGAACCCATTGATTGTGATACGGTAGCTGCATCATCATCAAAAGAAATTTTCTTAATATCACCAGCAGGGTGATGAATACAGACAGTTGTTGATGGTGTGTTTCCTGTGTTATCCCAGCCAGAGAAAAAAGGGCTGTAGCTGGAGGGAACAGTTTCATTTGTTAAACCACCTGTTATTTCAACTAAGCAAAAGTCTGTGGGGGTTCTTCTTGACCTAAGCGTTGCGCCACTTAGAGAAACAAAAGAAGGTTGGCCCCCTGGGTTGTTGCAGTTTTCAGCTTGCCAATTGAATCTAAAAATCCAGTTTGTAGGGTTTGAATAACAATGGTTGGCCGTTAAGACATATGGCGTTCCATCGTTGGAGGTGTTGTTAATAAGCGCTCCTGTACAAAACCCACTGCTTCCTGACACAAGCATTACAACACTGTTCCTTTCGTTGACCCATGTTGTGCCATCCGGGCAATTTGCATTCATATTGCAAGAACCAGAGCTCCCGAATGCTTTTTCTGTAAACTCATTCGCTGTTCTATATCCATGTGTTACCGTGTTAATGTTTATTGCACCCACAGAATTGTTTTGCGGTATAAAATATTCTACAACAACTGTGTTTCCTGGAACAAGTTCGGTCCCAAGCTCTCCTTTATAGATATGGTTTTGATTAAAAGAACCAAGAATAAAATCTTTTTCTGGGTTATATATATAAAGCTCGTTTCCTTCGGGGATTTCTGTATTCGTGAAAGAAAGGTTGACGGTTAAGGCTTCTTCACAAGAGACAACAATCCGCCAGATTTTAGAACCGTTTATTGTTTCTACCCAAGACCCTGAATTTTCTAGATTTAGTTCAGTGTAGTTGTTGTGACCAAACCTCCAAGGAGCCTCTCCTTTTAAATCATTTACAGCGTCTTCTGCTTGAAGTGCAGCAATGTCTGGTTTGGTAAAAACCCAAGTGTCAATATCTTTGGTATTTAAGGTTGATTTGTACGTTTTTGGAAAGCCACCGTCTCCTTGAATTGTTTGCCCAAAAGAGAAAAAGGATGTGCAGCTGATTAAAAATAAGGTTGTAAAGAATTGTTTCATTTTAGTTTAGTTGAGGTGTAGTTTGTTAAGGTTTAAGGCTTCATCCGCTTAATACTGCAGCCCTTGGGAGGGGAATTAGCGGGTTTTATTTTTTTTGATTTTACATGGTTGTCAATGGCGTCACGTAAAAAAAACTGCTCTTTCTTTCTTTTTCCGTCCCAAATGTTGTCTATGGACCCGGTATAGATCAGCTCAAGATTTGCGTTGTAGAAGAAGACGTGAGGTGTTGTTTTTGCTAGAAGTTCGTTGGCAAAAATAGAGTTCTCATCCATAAGGTAAGACATCTTGTAGTTGTTTTCAGTAGCGTGAGTTTCCATTTTATCAAATGCGTCATCTCCTTGTCTTTTTGCCTCGTTTGAATTAATCAATACAAAGCCAATATTGTTTTTCATAGACGTGTCAAACAAATCATTGTACTGATTTTCCCAACCCGGAAAATGTTTGCTACCCACAACAAAAGGACATGTGTTGCAACTAAAGATGACAATTAAACCATTTTGTTTCACTTCTTGAATTATAGAGGTGCTTGGTCCGTTGGCATTTTTAAAGGTGGTTTTTGGGTTTTTTATCGAAGAACCTATTGGTACTTGAGACCAGGAAAAAGAAAAAACAAAGAGAGAAAAGAAGAGTAAAAAAAAGACTTTGAACATGAGATATATTTGTGAGTCATTAAAGTTACGTCTTTTCCTTAAAATATAAAAATAGTGCTTTTTGGATTCCAAAACGATTACATATCTTTGCTTTAGAACCCTAATGTGCCTATGAAGCCTTTTGTAATCGGAATTTGTGGAGGAAGTGGATCGGGAAAAACAACCCTACTCAAAAAGCTTAAACACGTTTTGGGCGAGGAAAGGGTGTCTGTTTTTACAATGGACAACTATTACCTACCAAAAGAGGACCAAGCGAAAGACAAAAACAATATTGTAAATTTTGACCTTCCTACTGCGCTCGATGAAAAAAAACTAAACAATGATCTTTCAGCTCTAGTAAGCGGTAACAGCGTTGAGGTGAAGGAGTATTTCTTTAACGCACCGGTGAACCATTCAAAAACAACGTTTATTAAACCTAAAGAAGTGCTCATTGTTGAGGGTTTGTTTTTGTTTCATTTTGAGGAGGTTAAAAAACAACTTGATTTTTCAATTTACGTAGACGTAAATCCAAAGCATCAGTTATCGCGACGAATAGATAGAGACCAGAAAACAAGAGGGTACGCAAAAGAAGATATTACCTATCAGTGGTATGAGCACGTTGTCCCTTGTTTTGAAAAGTACATTCTTCCATATAAACCAGAGGCTAATTTTGTTTTCCAAAACGACGACGGCTCTAAGGAGGATCTGATTCGGCTTAAGTCAACATTAAGTACATTGATAAAATGAACTCCTTGAAAAAAATATTTTCTTCGGAATCGGGAGTTGTATTTCTCCTCTTAGCTTTGTTTTTAGCAGGGGCTGTTCTATTAACAGATGTTTTTTGGCAGTCGGAAAGCGTGGTGTTTAAAAACACACAATTAAATTTTTTAAACCAAGAAAAAAAAGCGGAATTAGCGGCAAAAGAACTTTTATTGGAGTCGCTTCAAGGTGGCGAGTTCCGACAAAAAGACGATACGACATTAATTTATCATGTATATCAGAATGACTCCTTGAAGTATTGGAGCTCAAATAAAATGCCTGCCCCGAGGCTAGCTTCTTTAGGGTTTCCCTCCGATGGTTTAGTTCATTTAAAGAATGGCTGGTATTATACATGCCTAGCGGCACACCAAGGCCATGTCGTGACCGCTTCGTTTTTGGTCAAACAACGATACAGGTACCAAAACGAGTATCTAGTGCATCACGTCAGCAAGGCAATCAGTCCTTCTTTTTTTCTTTTGACATTAGATGAGCAAGAGGGCCAACCGGTATTGAACAACAAAGGAGATTATTGTTTTTCTGTATCGAACCCGGTTTATTACAGTAAAACTAAATCGAGAACACTTCTTTTTTTAGGACTGACTTCGATCATTCTTTTCTTTTTAAGCCTATTACAGATCAAAAAGAAGCGCATTAAAAGAGTAGGGCTCATTGTTTTTTTCTTTTTGATGTATTTTTTGAGCATCTCCGGTGTGCTATCTTCTGAAATCGTATCTCCACAGCTTTTTGCCTATAACGCTTATGTTCCTAATGTGTTTTCTGTTTTTGTTTTGTTTTCCGCTTTTGGACTTCTTCTTGTCTCTTACGGCTCAAAACAAGCCCTTACAAAAATGGTTCCGCCTGTTTTTCAAGGGGTGATTCTTCTTTTTTTATGGTGGACAGTAGAGAGAACAATACCCTTTATTTTAAACAACTCATCTATCCCAATAGGTTTAGATAATCTTTTTGAGCTTGAGCCGTTTTCTTATCTCGTTATCTCTCTTTTTGTTCTTCTGTTTTTGGCTTACAACTCTTTTTTCAAATCTGTTTTCGATGGTTTAGTTGCAGGGAGAGGCTCTAGAAATGTTTCTGTTTTGTTTGTACTTTGTGTTCTTTCGGTCATTCTAGAAACCATCGTTTTCAACGGCTCATCTTTATCTATAGGGCTGCCACTTTGTTTGACGGTTACAGGACTTTTGTTCTTTAACAAAAATGCTTTTCGGCAACGGCTGTTAAGGTCGGTTTTATCAACTGTTTTTTTGTCTGCGGCATTGGTTTCTCAAATCAATGTGAATGACACGGTAAAAGACCTTGAAACCCGAAAAGTGTTGGCAAAAAAAGTGTTGAGTGAAAGAGACCGGGAGTTGGAAATAAAGTACAAGGCATTGACGATAGAGCTTGAAACTATCCCTTTTTTACGAAACGCGTCTCGAAGAAAGCAAGAAAACTTAACTCCTTCAAAGTTTTCTTACGTCCTAGAGCATAAGTTTTTTAAAGGCTTTTGGGAAGGGTATGACTGCTCTTTTAACCTTTATAATGTCAATCAACAAGGGGTTGTTCTTCGAGAAAACATGTCTTTTGTTGACTGGGAGAAGCTAATTGATGACCACGGAAAACCTTCTGAAATTTGCTCAAATGTATATTTTATCCCATCATCAAAAAATGGGTTTAACTATGTTGTGAGACAAATTGTTCGCACAAGCGAAATGCAGGAATCGGTCCTTTTTATAGGGCTTAAGTCTAAGCTTATTCCGGAAGAAATAGGCTTTCCCCGTCTTTTAATTTCAAACAAAGCACATACCTTAGACTATTTAAAAAAATACTCGATTGCCAAATACAAAGAAGGTAAACTATTTAAGTCTTTTGGATCATACAGCTACCCTGTTTACCTAAATACCTATTCAGAAAACACGACATCTCACAGAGTTTTTGAAGGGCAAAGTCATTATGTTTTAAAAGGGCTGCATAAAAACGCTGTAGTACTCTCTAAAAAGCAGCCTGAAGGGCTCGCATTCTTTACTCCATACGCCTATATCTTTTGTTTAATGGGTGTTGTGCGCTTATTGTTTTTGTTGTTTTCAAGAAAGTCAAATAAAAACGAAAAACAAGCTGTTTCTCTCGCGTTTAAAATACAAGCAATTCTCGTTTCAATGGTTGTTCTCTCGCTTTTTTTGTTTGGAGCCGGAAGCGGACTTTTTGTAAAAAATCAGTACAAAAACTATAATAAACGGGTTATTAATGAAAAACTTCAGTCTGTTTCTGAAGAGCTGAAAAATAAAATTGCAAAAATGGACCGTTTTGATATTGCAAAAGACGGGGTGTTTTTAGAAAAAACGCTTAACAAGCTTTCTAGGGTCTTCCTGACAGATATAAATATTTTTGATGCAGAAGGGTTTCTTGTTTCTTCTTCAAGGCAGCAAATTTTCAACCTTGGACTGTTGAGTGAGCAGATCAACGCAAAGGCATTTGAAAGCTTAAGTAATCGTGAAAAGATTCACTTCTCTCAGCAGGAAAACATAGGAAACCTTAGTTATACCTCCTCGTATATGCCTGTTTACAATAAAGAGCTCAAAACATTGGGTTATATTAACCTTCAGCATTTTGGTCAGCAGGAAGATTATGAAACTCAAATTCAGAGCTTCTTGGTTGCAATCATAAATGTTTTCATGTTTTTATTGGCGCTGTCTATTATTCTTTCTTTGGTTATCTCGAATTGGCTAACACAACCATTACAAGTCCTTCAAGACAGCCTTTCAAAGCTTCGTTTAGGAGAAAGAAATAAGAAGATAGCATACGTCGCCAATGACGAAATCGGATCTATTGTGCGCCTATACAACGAGAAAATTGAGGAGCTTGAGCGAGCCGCTGACCAACTTACGAGAACCGAGAGGGAGTCTGCTTGGCGAGAGATGGCAAAACAGGTTGCACATGAAATAAAAAACCCCTTGACGCCAATGAAGCTAAGCGTTCAACACCTGCTTCGAAGCTACGACATTGAGGACCCAAAAGGTAGCTTTGAAAAGATTAAAAAAGTTGTCGACGGTGTGATTGAGCAAATAGATGGTTTGGCTAGAATTGCAAATGAATTTTCAAACTTTGCTCGAATGCCGGAACCACAAAAAGAGCCACAAGACCTTGTTGCGCTGATTCAAAATGCAGTTGTGGTTTTTCAGGGAAACGATAAGTACCAGCTTGAATTTAAAACTGAATTTAAAGGAAAAATAATTTCCGTTGACAAGGACCAAATGGTTCAGGTATTAAATAACCTTATAAAGAACGCGATTCAATCTTTTCAGAATAGAGGACACGGCACAATTAAGGTCATACTTGAAGAGAACGACCAAAAAAGCGGGGTTATTATTTCTGTTGTAGACGACGGCTGTGGAATTGAATCCGAGAACAACAAGCGTGTCTTTATTCCTAGATTTACAACGAAGTCTTCAGGATCTGGAATCGGCCTTTCTCTTGTAAAACAAATCGTTGAAAACCATGGGGGAGAGGTTTCTTTTTCTTCTAAAGAAGGGGAAGGAAGTGTATTTACTTTTTCTATTCCTGATTAGGGTTTAATTTGCTTTTAAACAAAGTAAAAAGAGAGGCCGGCTTGTTTTTTCTAATACTTTATCATAAAGAACGTCGATAACAAGTTGCCTAGAACTTAACCAACGGGACCATTATTGTTTTCTCTTCAAGATGAATTAAAGCCAAATAAGACCCTTTAGACAAGCCTTTTGCATCGATACTTGTTGTTGGTGAATTTGTTCTGTAGGCTTTTAGTTTTTTGCCCATAAGGTCAAAAAGAGCGACTTTTTTAATGCTTTGTTGGCCTGAAGAAATAGTCCATAAGTCAGAAGTTGGATTTGGGAAAACGTCAATGTTCAGAGGAGGTGATGGGTTAGATAGTCCCCCAACGACGGGTTGTCCAAATTGAACATCGTCAAAAAAATATGTTTTTTCACCTGAACTTGCGCCATCTGTCCCAAAGTTGAAAAAGATAGAAGCCATATTATACGTCCAGCCCATTCCCAACCCAATACTTAGCAGCTCTGTTCCCGGAGCTTGATTTGAAAAATCAAAGACCAATGTTTCCCAACCCCCTGCAATAGTAGTATTTGTTTCGGTTTCACAGGTATGTGTTGGGTCGCTAGAATCTTCAACTTTCAAACGAATCGGTGCGCCCGCGATAGGAGACCAAACCTTTACGGTCATAATAGACGCTGAAAGCGTTAGAGGAATGTTTGAGGCAAAGCCGGCAGGTGTTCCAATAGTTGTTCCTGCCCAAGCCTCAGCCAGATTGGTTTTTACAACTTCTGTTACGGTATTATTTGCGTTAAAAGGGTCGACAGTAAGGGAGGAAGCATTTCCTCCGAAATCGGTTGTTGTGTAGTTGATCGTGGCGTCCTCAAATGAAACAGGAAGGTCAATCTGAGCGCCCCCGAAAAATTGTTGAATATCATCAAAAAGAAAAGTTGAATTAGGAGAACCGTCACCAATATTTCCAAAATCAAACATAAAGACCAACGTATTATAATTAGAGGGCTCTCCGGTAAAATCCCAGCTTAGTTCTTCCCATTCATTGTTGACCGTGGTGGCTACATCCCTTTCAGTACTCCCTATTCCCTCAAGTTTAAGTTTCACAACAGTTCCTATTGGAGCGCTTGTATAAACCTTCATGGAAACTATGTTGTCATCAGAAAAATCAAGATTAGAAGTCAAATAGATTTTGCTTCCGGACCAGAGAGCTCCTCCGTTTCGAATAATTTGAGCAGATGTCGCGCTTGTATTAATTCCACCTGATTGGGGATTGGCCAAGACTGTTGCAATGCCTCCGTCGAAATCAACAAAATCAGAGGTGGTTATGTTATTTTCAAAATCAATAGGAAGGCTCTGCCCAAAGCAAAAAGCGTTCACCAACAAAAGCACAGGTAGAAATATTTTAACCATAGGTTATCTGTTTTTAGTGATGAAGATAAGGATTATATTTATATAGTGTATTATTGACACTTTCTCAATCCAAAAAAGGGAGCGATGTATATTGGGTTTAGAAAGGTGTTTTTGAGAAAACCGTCACCTCTTTGTTTGTTTCTGGGTGCATAAAAACGAGCCTTTCAGCATGTAGATACATTCTGTCTTGATGCTTCCCGTACAGATCATCTCCTACAATAGCCATGTTAAGTCCATCATGAAAAGCGGAATGAACACGAAGTTGATGGCTCCTTCCAGTTTTGGGATAAAAACGTACGCGAGAGGTGTTTTTTTCAACCCCTAAAAGTGTAAACTTTGTTTCTGCATACTTTCCTTTTTCAAAACAAACGAGCTGTCTAGGGCGGTCGTTATAGTCCGTTGCCAAGGGGAGTACAATTGTTCCCTCTTTTTGAGTGAGTGTTCCATCAAGCAAAGCCACATATTCTTTTTTTGTGCTTCTTTTTTCGAATTGCATTTGCAGCGCTGCAAGTGCAGTTTTGTTTTTTGCTAACAGTAATACACCAGAAGTTTGACGGTCTAGGCGATGAACAGGGTAGAGTTCATATGTTGTTGAATGTTCTTTTTTCAAAACGCTAATAACGGATTGTTTTATGTTTTTTCCAGGAACAGAAAGTAAGCCATGTGGTTTATTCACAACAAGCAGATCTTTGTCTTCGTACAATGTCTCTATACGCTTGTCTTTTTGGGTAGCATCAAGTGGGCTTTCCTCTATATTGACACCTTCCAACATGTGGTTTAAAATCGGCTCGCATTTTCCTTTGCAAGCAGCGTAATGCGTATTGTGCAGACGAAGCTGTTTTTTGGGCGGGGCGCCCCACCAAAACTCGGTAAAGGTAACCGGCTTGAATCCTAACTTATAGCAGCTTTGAAGCATACGAGGCGCAGAACATTCTCCAGCTCCAGCAGGAGGAACCCCCTCATAAGTGTCCTTAAATAAAGACAATAGGTTTTCTGTTTCTCCTTTGAAGTTTAAAAAAGAGGATGTTTTAAAAACGTCTTCTTGTATTTTTTTTGATTTTTCAGCCCTTCGTTCCTTGAGGACTTTAATGTCTTTTTCAAAACAAAGAAACCTTTCCTCAAGGGAAACAAGAGCCGCTGACTTGTTTTTTTTTTCTTTCTTGTATGCCAGTTGTTCTAGCTTACTTTCCAGGCTTAACTCAGAAAGTTTAGCAAGCGGTTCTTTACTTTCTCTATCGATGATTTCTTTCCGTGCTAGTTTCCGCCTCGCTTTATTTGCTTTTATTTCTTTTCTGTATGTTTCAAGAAAAGCCCCGTGCTCTTTTTGTGCGTTCTTATATTCTGTTTTTGCCCTAATGAAATCAGGGTTAGAGATAAGGTTTTCTATTTCAAGCGTAAGTGCATCCAAAATCTTTTCTCCGACCTTAAAAAAACTATCTTTTTGGTGGACGTCGACAACTGGAGGAACAAAACCTTTTGGACGCTCATCTTCTTTAAGCTTTCCAGAGTACCCCATCAAAAACCCAAGCTCTCCAGCATCGTATTCCACGACCAAGACACCAAACATCTTTCCTTGCTCATCAAAGTCATGTTTTGTCTTATTTGCAATAAGTTTTTTTACTTGTTCCGCCGCTTTGAGCGCTAAATCATCTGGTTTGTGATAGAAAGGATAAGGAAAAACTTGAGGCCATGCTGAATTAGCAATTGGATGCTCAAATAGATGAAGAAGCTCGTTTTGGTCCACAGCATAAAAGTACAAAGATGTTTGCTCGCAAACACGTTTCTAAATAGCCGATTTAAATCCTTTTTACTGAATTAACAATGTGTTTTTTTCACAGCCGAGGCAAGCTATTTTCTCTTCCATTTGTATTACTTTTTTCTCTTCTTCTTCATATTTTGAATTTTGTCGCCACGTCTAATTGGCTTTTTAAATTTCTCTTTTAAGGTTTTATTGTAGCTCTTCTTTTCAGTTTTTGACTTACTGTTTTTCGCTGATTTTTCGTGAAAAGAAGCACCTGACTCACCTAAAGAACGTTTATTAGAGATTTTGATTTCTTCAACAGGCTTGTCCTTTTCGTCTGGGGTAAGCTGGTGGCTGACCTCCAATTCTTCAGGGTTCTCTAGTAATGGAATGGTATAATTCATTAAACCTTCTATAGCTTCTTTTAAACCCCTTTCTTTTTCGGTATAGAAAAGAACAGCACGTCCTTTTTGTTTGGCCCGGCCGGTTCGACCAATACGGTGGATGTAGTTTTCGGGGTAGAACGGGGTATTAAAGCTGATTACAGCGGTAATTTTTTCAATATCAATCCCACGTGCAATAACATCGGTCGCAATTAGAACACTGCTATCACCATCTGCGAATTTTTCTATAGAATTTGTTCTGTGGTTTTGCTCTTTTCCCGAGTGAATAACAGAAACGTCGAATTCGGAACCTAATAGCTCAAACAAGGTGTCGGCATGTGTTTTTGTGCCAACAAAAATCAAGACCTTACCGAACGCGGTTTTATCTTTTAATAACTGTTTTACTAGGTTTGCCTTGGTATAAAAATTAGGAACCGCATAGCATTCTTGAGAGATATTGTCTAGTGGCTTTCCGCTTATTGAGATTGTTTTTTTAACAGGATTAATTAAAAAACCGTCTGTTAGTTCATCCACATAGCTCGTCATTGTAGCCGAAAAGAGAATGTTTTGTCGTTTTATAGGGAGGTGCTCAAAAATATTTTTCAATTGTGTTTTGTAACCAAAATCCAACATAATGTCAACCTCATCAATCACAAGTTTTTTGATAAATTTTAGCCGTAAAAGATTGCTAAGCGCTAGGTCATAAAGCCGTCTTGGTGTACCCACGATGACATCAATTCCTTCGCTCAGCGCTTGTTTTTGTCCGATTATGTTATTGCTGCCTCCATATACGCCTAATACCCGAACACTCAGGTAAGGGGTTAATTTTTCTATTTGCTCTACGATCTGAATGACAAGCTCTCTAGTCGGGGCAAGGATCAAGACCCTTGGTTGAGGCTGGTCTGAAAATTTCAGGTCCTGAAGAATTGGTAAAAGGTAAGCGATTGTTTTTCCTGTTCCAGTTTGTGCAATCCCCACAAAATCTGAACCTGCAAGAATTGTTGAGTAAGACGCTTGCTGAATGGGTGTTGGTTTTTCAAACCCTAAATCATCCACTGCTTTTCGTAATTGCTTTTTAATATTGAAATCTTCGAAAGTATTCATTCTGTAAAGTAATTAAGAATAATCCTTAAGCCAATACAATACAGCCATTATACTTGAAAATGTTTTTTATTGTAGCACGGCTATACTACTGTATTCTATCATGTTTAAGGTTTATTGTATGGTGCGTTTGCAATCCGAAGGATGCATAAGTAATATACAAATTGTTATGTTTTCGTTTTTCATCTACTCCCCTTTATTGAGGTGCCTGGCCAATAGCCTGTGGAAGTGGTGTACCCCTTGTTCGCGCGTTGGGGAGAACCGCCCTGTTTGGTAGGTGCGAGACTGAAGTCCTTTATGAACCCCTTCTACGACAAACTCATCTTCTCTTTCAACTTTATCAAGAACCGCCCCTGCGCCATCACTTAGCTTAGAGCTGTCCCATACAAAAGAGCGAAAAACAACGCGGGTCTTGTTTTTTGACAAAGGCTTAACGATATTAATAGACAGGCCCCAGGGATAAAAATTAAACATCATGTTGGGAAAAATCCAATAGTAATATGCAGCAACGTGTTTTCCTTCATCCGGGTGTCCATCGGGAAACTCAAATACATCTTCTCCTCCTTTTGAGTAGCCAATTTGTAAAGATCCATTATCAAAAAGCTCTGTTTTATAGTTTCCATAATCCAGTACGTCATTCAAGTCATCGTGAACAAAAGGGATATGAAACCCCTCTAGGTAATTGTCGCAATACAATGCCCAGTGACAATTGATGAGGTAATCTTTACTGTGCTTGGCATCATACTTGAAAAGCTCAAGGGGCAAAAACCCAATACGTTCATTCATTTTATTAAAAACAGCTTCTATGGAAAAGGAAGGGTTTAATGAGGCAAAAACATGAGGGCCCAGCTTGGCAGTTGGATACTTTTTTAGGTGGTCACACGCCCTTGGAAAGTTTTCTACGTCATTGAATTCTGGCATAAACTTTAGCTCGCCGTCTTTTTTCCACTGCCGACCATGGTATCCGCATGCGATGCGCTTCGACCTGCATTCGTGATGAAAAATCAGGTTCCCTCGATGCGTACAAACATTTGAAAAGCAGTTTATTTCTGCGCTATCATTGTTTTTTTTCAGAAACACGGGCTCTTCAATAAAGCCCTCTAAAAAAGACATTGGTTGCACGTAATCATCAACAGGAAATAGAACATTAGCGCACCCTTTCCATTGCCAGGAGTGTCTAAAAACATATTTCTTTAGCCCTTCAAACACGGCGTCTTCTCGATAAAAAGAAGCTGGTAGCGTTTCTGCTTTTGCAATATTTTCATGTACATGAAAGTCAAACATAAGTTCGGATTTTGTATTAAATATAAACAAAAAGAAGGCGATACAAAATTAGAGAAAGACCTTGTTTTTTCTTCTTCGAATGAAATAAAATGAGGGAGGGTATTTTATACCGGATACAATTTTAATGCGCGTTGCAACTCTGAGGCAACGCGATCAGCGTCTTTTTTACTAAAGATAATGGGCGGTTTGGTTTTTAATACACTGTCTGAGGGTCCGTCTGTGCTAATGAGTACGTGGCGTTTTCGAAGCTCGTTCTTTAAAAATTGAGCGAGGTTTGTATTTGGCTTTCCCTGTGTGTCGATTAGCTCAATACCGAGGAACAACCCCTCTCCGCGAACATCTCCGATGCGGGGATCGTCTTTTTGAATTGTTTTTAAAAGAGAATTATAATACGAACCAACCTTTAATGCATTCTCTTGAAGCTTTTCCTCTTCAATGACCTCTAATACTGCTTTTCCTATTGCACAGGAGACGGGGTTTCCTCCAAAAGAGCTGAAAAACTCAACATCTTTTGCAAAAGAAGCTGCTATTTCTTCAGAGGTGATGACAGCTCCCATCGGGTGACCATTTCCCATTGGTTTTCCAATAACAACCATGTCGGGTTCTACGCCATGGAGCTCGTACCCCCAAAAAACGGATCCAAGTCTTCCAAAGCCAGTTTGAACCTCGTCACTGATGCAGAGCCCTCCTCTTTTTCTAACTTCAGGATACAATGCTTTTAAATAACCTGGTGCTAAAGGAACCTGCCCACCACAACCAACGATCGGTTCTGCAATAAAAGCAGCAATGCCCTCCGTGTTGTTTCGAAGCTGTTTGATGGCCTCTTTTGCATAAAGCACACCAGATTGCTCATTCCCTTCATGCTTTCCCATGTACTCCTTTGGAATAGGCGCTTTTATGATGTGTTCTTTTTGCCCTTGTCCTTTTGGGTTATTGAACTTATAATCACTAATATCAATGCCGGTTTGGGTATGTCCGTGGTAGCCATGCTCTAAAACCATTATATTTTGTTTTCCACTATGTTTTTTAGCCATTCGAATGGCGAGGTCGTTGGCTTCGCTACCTGAGTTTACAAAGAAAACCTTGTTAAGCTTCTTTGGAAGCTTTTGCAATAACGCTTCCGCATATTCTGATAGCAAGTCATACAGGTAGCGTGTATTGGTGTTTAACGTAGCCATCTGTTTTTGTCCTGCGGCTACTACTTTTGGGTGGGAGTGCCCTACGTGAGGGATGTTGTTATAAGCATCTAAAAAGGTGTTTCCATATCCGTCATACATGTATTGAAATGCCGCCCCAGACATATAGATGGGTTGTTGGTAACTCACCGATAAACTATTGCTGAAATGGCGAGCTCGGTTTTTCACTTTTTGCGCAATATCGGGTGTTGTTTCTTTGCTGAAGCCTAGGGCTTTCATGAAATGGTTTTCAACAGCGATTGGGTTTAGCTTTAGTAACGCATGTAGCATCTTCCAAGCATTTTTTTCGCTTACTGAAGCATACTTGTTTTCAGGTTGCAGCAGTCTTGCGTTGGCCGATTGACAAACACTTATACAAAGCTTTGTTGCAATAAGGTAATACAACAAGCTGAGTTCTTTTTTCTTTAAGGGGACCACTTGGTGATAAGCTTTTAAAAAAGGTGTCGTCCAGTCAAAAAAGGAATCTTTATCATAGCTTATATAAGCTAACGCAGTTGAAACTTCGTTGACTAAAGGAGAATAAACCATGTCGCCAAAATCAATCAAGCCAAGCGCCTGGTCTTCCTTTACCAAAACATTCCATTCATTAAAATCGCTATGTATGTAGGCTTTGCGCAGATCGGGGATACAAGGCGCAACAATTAGCTCGAATTTTTGGAAAAAGTACGCAACAACCCGTCTTTGTTTTGGGTCTGGAATAGTGGAAATATATTTTCGATTGAGAAGTAGGTTTTGCAAGTCCCATTCATAATTTCGAGCACGTATTGCATCACTATGAAAACCCTCAAGCTTTTGATTTATGTCTGCAATAAAGGCTCCGAGGTTGCCCATAAGCAACTTGTTTGGTGAAAGATCGCCTAAAAAATCACCAGGTAAAAATGACAACATGCGACAACACTTCTGCTCTTCTTTTAAGGCTATGGTTTTAACGAATTCTCCAGATAGAAAAGGAATTGGAATAGGTGTTTTTGAGACCGTTTTGCTTTGCAAATAAAGTAAGGCTTTGCACTCTGCTTTGAGAAGTTCGGTAGTGCTTTTTGCGGACGGATAAGTTTTGAAAATATACTGCGCCCCTTCTGCTTTGATGAGGTAGTTTTCATTTTCATATCCATTTAGCTTTTTGATTTCAAGCGGGTGGATTCCAAAGGCTTTTGTAATGGCTTCTTTCATAAGCTGAACGTAGCTCTATAGCTGTAATAGTTTTTCGTAGGCCTTTCTCGGGCTTCCTCTAAAATAAACCTGGCCGCAGTAATGGTATCCTAGTTTTTCAAATAATGCAAGCATGGCAGGGTTGTCAAAGTTGGTATCTGCTTTTACACTGATGATTTTATGTTGCTTTGCAAAGTCTTCGATGTACAAGAACATTTTTTTGGCAAGACCTTTTCCAAGGTGGTCTTGTGAAATAGCAACGCGGTGAAAGACGACAAAATCAGCATTGCTGAGCCACTCGCCTTCAAGGTTGGCATATTCAGGCTCATCGTTTATAAGGATAGCGGTATATCCAGCAATCGTTTTTCCTTCCAGCAGCACAAATCCGCAACCTTTGTCAATATCGTTTTGTATGACTGACGGGTTTGGGTAACCATCCTGCCATTGATTACTTCCGTCTTCTTTCCTTCTTGAGATAGCTTGCTTTAAAATATTCCAAATGAATGGAAGGTCATCCGCTATTGCTTTCCTAAATTGCAAGTTCTCTCTCAATGCGATTTGTTTTTCTTGTGAGTATCGAAGATACAAAATCACACTTTAACTCCGCTCAAAGAATCATCTTTTGTATTTTTAAGGAAATTAATTTTCATGATCAAGTACAACCCTAAAAGCTGGTTTAAGCATATTATCTCTTTAAACCAAAGCGACACCTTATCCAAGCTGTGGAAGGAGCTCATCGCAATAGGACTGTTAACCGTAGGTATAGCCCACCTCGAGGTAAAGTATATAGAAAACACGGAGCCTTTTGACAGTTTAATGCAGGTGTATTCTTTGGTTGGGTTTGCTCTTTCGTTACTGCTCGTCTTTAGAACAAATACGGCCTATGACCGTTGGTGGGAAGGGAGAAAAAAATGGGGTGAGCTCGTGAATAATACGCGAAATTTATCGCTAAAAATCAATGCCGTTTGCTCTAGTAAAGAGGACCGTGCATACTTTAAAAGAATGATTTCAAATTATGCCTTTGCCATGAAGGAACACCTTCGGGATGGAGTTGATTTAGCTCAGCTAGAGCTAACCGAAGAGGAGCTAAAAGAGATATCTACGTATGGCCATAAGCCCAACTATATCCTCAAGCGAATGTATGAAAGACTTGAAGGATTAAAGAAATCAGGTGTCTTATCAGAGGAGGGCTATATTGTCGTCGACACCAACATGAAATCTTTTTCTGATATTATTGGTGCGTGTGAGCGAATTAAAAATACCCCCATCCCATATTCATATAGTATTTTCTTTAAGAAGTTTATTTTTATTTATGTCACAACGCTACCCTTGGCATTTGTGAATTCTTTTGGCTACTATTCCTGTCTGGTCTCTATTTTTGTTTTTTATATTTTGGTGAGCATGGAGATTTTAGCAGAGGAAATAGAGGACCCTTTTGGCACCGACGACAATGACCTTCCTACAGATGGTTTGAGCCAAAAAATAAAGGAGAATGTTTATGAAATTTTAGCAGATTAAGTTAGGCTCATTTATACCCAACCTCTTCTGATAAAAGCAGCTTGCTTTTCGCAAAGTTTCCTGTCCCAAAAGCGACTTCTTTTCCTTCTTGGTTATATAGCTTGGCTTCAGCGGCATAGAGCTTAGAAGATTTATATCGAACCGTTCCAACCGCGGTGAGCTTGCCCTTGGAGACCGGTCGAAGAATATTTATATTGAATGAGGAGGTTAGCATAAAGTTGTCCTTTACAACGGAACTGACTGCAAAATAAGCCGCATCATCTAACATTTTAAAGTATACCGCTCCATGTATCGCACCCAGGGCATGGTAGTAGTCTTCAGAAACATCAAGTGTAATTGTGGCTTTTTCAGCTTCAATATTGCAGGTAGTGGTATCGAAGACTTTTGTGTTGACGTTTGCGCCCAAGTACATTTTCTCGAGCTTTCTGAAATGTGCTGTGTCCATTTAGTATTTGGTTTGACCGATTCTTTCTTTGTAGCGTTCCTGGAGAATATTTACAAAGGAGTCTTTATTAAGCTTTATATATTCTATTGGGTTTTCTGTGCTCAAGTCTGGATGCAAGTCCCTGAGGTTTCCATCACTCCAAATCGCCATCTCTAATATAACAGCAGTCAAGCCTAAGCCTTTTTCAGTTAAGTGATAATGCTTGGATTTTTTATTTTCAGGCAAGCTTAATCTTTTTATGATTCCTTTTTCTTCTATTTTTTTGAGGCGATCGGTTAAAATATTGGTTGCAATTGCTTCTTCGGCCTCAACAAATTCTTTAAAGGTCTTTTTACCATCAATGAGCATTTGTTTAACAATAACTAAGGTCCACTTGTCTCCTAAAACGTCAAGGGCAGAAGTAATGGGGCAGTCACAGCGAAAAGAATGGGCCATAAAGTACGCTTTTTAAAAACTTTGAAATAACAGACACAAGATAGATATAATTTTAGCATTACTTGCAAAACGCAATTCAACAAAAAGGTAATAAATGAGGCGATAAGTATAAATATGAACCGTTATTGTTTTATCGGAGAGAATACTCGTTAACTTTAGCTTGAAAAGAAATGCAATGACAAACTATTGTTTTTTTAATACTGTAAACGCTTGGGGTGGAGGTGAAAAATGGCACCTTGAGGTGGTCTTATATCTTCATAATAAGGGTCAAAAAGTACTTCTAGTTGCTGCGCCAAATAGCCCACTAGCCCAAAAAGCAATGGCCTTAGGAATTACTGTGCAAACGATAAGCCTTTCGAATTTAAGCTTTTTAAACCCTTTCGTTCTTTTTAAGATTGCACGACTATTAAAGCAGAGTAAAATTGATAGTCTAATTATGAATTCGCCGCGCGACTTAAAGTGCGCGGGACTCGCAGCTCGTTTTATAAAAGTACCTAAAGTGATTTTTAGACGGGGTAGTGATATCGCAATTAAGAACAATATGTTGAACCGGTTTTTGTATCAAAGTGTGATACACAAGGTTTTGGTAAACTCTCCGGCAACGGAAAAGTCTTTAAATGCGAATAATAAAGATCTCGTTGCAAAAAGTAAAATCAAGCTGATTCCTAATGGAATTGACTCAAGTAAATTTTTGGCATCGCCCGTCAGTCCGATCTATACAAAACAAGCTGATGAGCTTGTTTTATGTACCCTTGGAAGACTCGTTCCTCAGAAGAACCAGGGTTTTTTAATTGATGTAGCCGTCGAGCTTAAAAAAAGACAGTTTCTTTTTAAATTACTGATAGGAGGAAGTGGTCCTCTAGAGAATGAATTAAAACAAATCTCCAAAGCAAAAGGCGTTGCAGATTGTATAATGTTTGCAGGTTTTGTTGAGCTTCCTAAAGACCTTTACGGATCGGGAGACATTTTTCTATTGCCCTCTCTTTGGGAAGGGTTTGGATATGTTCTTGCCGAGGCGGGCTTGTGTGCGCTTCCCTCAATAGCTCTTAATGTTTCAAGCAATGGACAAATAATTCAGGATGGAAAAACAGGGATTTTAGTTTCCGAGCCGAACCCTTTGCTTTTTGCTGATGCGGTGATGATTTTGTCAGAAAATGAGCAGCTTCGACATGAAATGGGTGCAGCAGCCAAGAGCTTTGTAAAGAAAAATTTTGAAGCAGAAGATATTTTCAAGGAGATTGAACATGTCATCAGCTGAAGAACAATAGTAAAACAGAAATAAATAATATAATTATGGGCCTAACAAACAATGACATTCTTAAAAAGCTTCGGGTAGCACTAAAAATGCGAGACGAGGATATCGTTAAGGTATTAGCCTTGGTCGATTTCGAGATTAGTAAAAGTGAATTGGGGGCTTTTTTTCGCAGTGAAGACCATCCGAAATATATGGATTGTCAGGACCAAATTCTTCGTAATTTTTTAAATGGGCTCATCATTTATAAACGAGGGCCGAGAGAGGATAAAAGAAAGCCGAAGGCATAATCATTTGGCCGTAACCACTAATAATTATTGTCTTTAAGGAAGTCTTCCAAAACGGCAAGAACTTCTGGAAAATTTTCTCTTCCAAAACCAATTCGGGCATGCGTATTTCCATATTCAAAGGCCTCTGATGGGAGCAACATGATTCCTGTTTCTTGAACCAACTTTTGTGCAAAATCTTCAGCGGATATGCCTAGGTGCAGCCTTATAAAAGCTGTAGAGCTTGTGAAAGGAGGAGCGAAGTCTAATAGATTAGGGAACTTACTTTGGAATTTTGAAAATAGGGCGATATTTTGTTGGATTTTATCCAAATTTCTTGTCAAAAAGTAATCTAAATTGTTCAATGCAATTGTGGCCAATATTTCACTTGGGGCACTGCTGCAGATGGATAAGTAATCTTTGAAGTTTTCAACCTTTTGTAAAACGGCTTTGTCTTTGGTGGTCAGCCATCCAACACGCACTCCAGCTAAGCCGAATGTTTTTGAGGTCCCCCAAAGGCTAATGCTTTTCTCATAAAGATCAGACATTGATGGAAGACTTGGCCCAGGAGTATGGTCGAGAAAGCGATACATTTCATCACTAAAAACATATACGTCGTTGTTGCGACAAAGCTCTATAAGCTTGGCGTACTCCTCTTGGTTTGGGCTAAACCCAGTAGGGTTGTGTGGGAAATTTACAATAACAAGCTGAGTGTTTTTAGAGACTAAATTTTTAAGGTCGGCTATAGCGTAGGTCCAAACACCATTTGATTCAGTTGGCTCCCATAGCTTTAATGTACACCCGATGTCTTTTGCGATTTGATACAGTGATTGGTACATAGGCGCCATGCAAACGACTTCATCTCCTTTGGAAAGCAAGACATTCATCAATACGAAGTTTGCTTCTCCGGGAGAAGTCACTATAATCTCATCAAGCTCAATGTGTTGATAATGCTTTTGAATCGCTTTTCTCAGAGGGATACTTCCTCTTGTTTCGGTATACCCTAGCTTTAGCTCAAGCCAATCTTTTTTCTCTTCTTCTGAGGCAAGGCTCAATACTTCGGCCATAGAAAAACCGTCACAATCGGAGCTCGAAAGCATATATTTTGCACTAAATTCATATTTAGCAAAGTAGCGCTCAATGGCAAAATCTTTTAGCTTCATACTGCTTCTATTTTCGTTTAATCACTTTCAAAGACTGATCACGCACGCTTAAAATATACAACCCGTCTGGTATACTCGAGAGATTGATATTCGTACTTCCAGACTGAATCGACCCACTCATAACGTGTTCCCCAAGAATGGAATAGAGCGCGTAATTTTGCGTTCCTTGAAAGGATGATTCGATAATCAGTTGGTCCTCAAAAGGGTTTGGAAAAACCTGCACCTCATCTTTAAGGTCACCTGCATTTTCTATTGAATTTGTAGCACACCCAATTAGGCCTGAAAGGTCATACCCAGAAACAAAGCTCCAAATTTCTTGGCTCGCATCAATATCCATGTTTCCAAAAACACCAGGCCAGTCATGCCCCCCATTAATGACTTTGAGATGCTCTACATATGTGCAGCCTGAGGCATCTGTCCAGGTATATCGTTCAACAGTGCTTCCATCAGAGGTATTGGTATTTGCGACGGTCGTCATCGTTGGATTGGCACCACAGCTGTTGGCTGTTGCCCAATATTCATGGGTTTCAGCAGCCGACATGTAATACTGAATACCATTAAAAGTTATTCCATTATAATCTGATATGGCATCTGAAGTCCCAAGAATCGTAAGCACTCCAGTCGGATGTTGAGGAGCACAGTTGTTAAAAGTTTCTCCTTGCATCGTTCTTGCCACAGCTCCAGCTGCAGCAATGCGGTTGTTTAAGCTGCACGCTAGTTCGTAGGTAAATTCTCCTCCTAACGAATAACCACATACATAAACTCTATTGTTATCAATCATATATTCTGCCGCTATAACATCGATCATTGCCTCAACAAAAGGGACATCATCAAAAGTTGTTGGCGCCTTGTGCATCCAACTTGTAGAGCCTCCGTTTCCCGGGTCTGGAACCGCCTGAGGATAAACTAAAATAAAGTTAGCGGTATCGGCAATGGGCCTCATGTCTACGTTTGACAGGTGTTCCGCTATATTGCCTCCGCCTCCATGGAAATTAAAGAGCAAGGGAACCTCTTGGCTTCCGTCATAGCTTGCTGGAATATAAACGGCGTATTCTCTGTCATTATCGTCATGAACCAGGGTTTGGTTTAAAAGTGTTTGTGCTTTGAATGTCTGAGCGCTAATTATCGTGAGCGCTAATATTAGAAATGAGGTTTTCATGTTTCTCTGCTGTTTTTAAAAGTTTAAATTAAGGGTTTCTGCATAAATGATTCGTCTAGGGTTTAAATCAATAAAGCTATTGAGCGAACCCCTTAAAAAGACCATAGTCATTTTACTTCTGTTTGGTTGCATGTCTTTTTTTAAATCATGAGGTGAAATTAAAAGCTATACATGAGCCGTAAATAAACCCCGCTACCCATACTTTGAAAGGTGTTGTTGAGCGATCCAAAAGCTGCTTGTGCAGTCAGCATTAATTCCCAATTGTCTTCTATCCCATATACCACTGAGGGCATGCAAAGTAGCATATTGATTCCCTGCATATAAAACAGGGTCATGGATCCGGTCAGTTTAGGGCTAAAGGCACCGCTGATTTGACCGAAATAGGTGAGCTTTGAAGGCATTAAAGACTTGGCTGTTATATCTCCAATAAAGGTTTGAAACAAAGACGAAGCATTTAGAGGGTCGCTAATCCCGCTCGTATTTAATAGCAGAGACCCGTTCAGGTATAGTCCATTTTTAAATGAATAATCAATACTAGTTGATAAGCTTAATGACCCTGAGGTATCTTTAAAATTGTTTTTGGGATGGAAATACGACAGCTCTGTTTTGAAGCCTGCCGTTTTAATGTTCCCTGCCCAAGCAGCGCCAATGGTAAAGTCCTTGTAGTAGTTCGCAGCGATTAATTGAAAGTCATATTGCCACTTATTAAATTTCCACATAGCAGCAATAACAGAGCTGTCTAATGAGGGGCCTGGCTGCGCTGCGAGCTCTAAGCTTGATAAGTCACCGGTAAAGTATTGAAAGCGGATAGCGTCAGCTCCAGGTCGTTCCTGATAGTCAAAATCAATGAGGCTATAGGCGTTGAAAAGGTCATTGGGGTTCCAAGCTAAATTTACACCCCAATTGATTCGTTGCCTCCCCATGCGAAGCTCCCATTTTTCAGCACTGTATTTTAGGTAGGCTCGATCAAGTATAGAGTGGAAGACAAGGTCTTTTTTATTTAGAGGGACAAATGACAAGTCAACCTGACCGCCATCATCATCCAATAAGCTGCCTAAATTGGGGTTTAATGAGGTTGCTTCGCCATAAAAAAGACGGTTTCTCATTTCAACAATGCCCGTCATCTTGTTCGTGATATTCACCTTTAGCCGCAGGCGATTGTGAATCAGATTGTCAGTAATCATGGAATCAAGATTGGCAATAGAAGCCGTATTCATGTACTTGACAAACCCGGAAATTTGTACGCGATCTTTCCACCATGAAGGCTTTTTTTCTTGAGCCGAAAGGCCAAAGTGTAAAAGGCAAATGAGAGCAATGATGGGAGCTGTGCGCATTTTATGCAACGGTATGGTCAGAAAGCACTTTCCCATCTTCTAGGGTGATGACCCTTTTTGCGCGGTCAATAACCCGCTGGTCGTGCGTTGAAAAAATAAAGGTCATATTCTCTTCTTGGTTCAAGCGGTGCATAATGTCAAGAAGGTTTGTTGTTGAGGTCGAGTCTAAATTTGCGGTGGGTTCGTCAGCCAACACAAATTGAGGCTTGGAGGCTAGGGCCCGAGCGACAGCGACCCTTTGCTGCTGGCCTCCTGAAAGCTGCCCAGGTCTTCTGTTGATTTGTTCACTGAGCCCCACGGCTTCTAAAAGCTCTTTTGCTCGTGTACCTCTTTTGCTCGAGGATGCACCTTGCATCAACATAATGAACTCTACATTTTCTTTGGCGGTTAATACGGGGATTAAATTATAAGCCTGAAAAACGAAGCCAATGTTTTTGAGTCGAAAGTCAATCAGCTGATTGGATTTGAGCTGTGTAATATCAGTATCATTAATCATGACGGTTCCCGTCGTTGGCGTATCTAACCCTCCAATTGCATTTAAAAACGTGGTTTTTCCCGAACCTGAAGGTCCTACGATAGCGGTAAATTCACCTTGCCTAAAATGAATAGAGACATCATTTAAAGCCTGGACCTCAAGGTCTCCTTGGCGGTATGTTTTGACTAAGTTGTTTGTTTCAATTACGTTCATAGTTCATAAGTTAAAGCGCTCTTACAGCTTCCGCGGGATCAAGCTTAAGCGCCCTTCTTGCGGGAATGATTGAGGATAAAAAGGTCAATAAAAAGGTCAGTAAGCTAATGTTTATGTAATGTTCGACAGGAAGCTGCGTATAGACACTCGTCCCGATCCCTAATTCCTCTAAACCTTCTCCAACAGCAGAAAGGTCAATGCCATGTGTTCCAAAATAGCTAATCATCAAATAAGCAATTAAGATGCCCGTGGGCGCTGCTACAAATGAAATAAAGAGGGTTTCAAAAATCACCATATAAAACACCTTCTTTTTGTTCATTCCAACAGACATAAGCATGCCTAGCTCTCTTTTTCTTTCTAGGACCGCCATGAGCATCGTGTTTATTATTCCAAATGACAGTGCTACCAAAATAATACTCATGAAAATGTAAATGATACCAGACATCATTTCCTGTGCAAAACCCAATTCGGGTGCTATTTCGCCCCAGGTTTCCGCCTTGTTTTTTGGAGAGAATGTATTTATTCCTTTTGCTACTATTGGAGCGTCTTCAAATGCATTACAAATAATTCCGATCTCATGAACAGCCTGTCCGTCGCCTAAAACCTTTTGAAGGTCCTCTTTTTTCATATAAATATTTGAGGCATCAAATAAGGTGCTCGCTGTTTTGAAGACACCTGCGACTTTAAGTTTTATGCGTTGCTGGTCTCCATTTTTATCGATAAATGACAGGTATATTTTCTTTTTTATATCGAGCTGTAGCTCCTCTGCCAACTTCTTTCCAATAATCGCTGGCTTACTTTTTACACCTTCGAAGTAGCTTCCTTTGACCATGCCTTGGCTGACATTTGACACTTGTTTTTCTTGTGCTGGGTCAATACCAATAATGCGAACACCAGCTGCGCCATGAGCGGTTGAAGCCATTGCAGAAATAATGGTTCTTGAACTAAAGCATTTGACGCGCTTGTCTGCCTTTAAATAGCTCGCCAAAGAGTCATAGGCCGTCACCGTATGCGCCAGGTCAAGGTTCTCTGTAAAGGAAGGATGGTGCACTTGAACATGCGAAAGGTAAGAATCTACTGCACTGCTCATCCGTTGTTCATTTAGGCCCAAGATCATGGCCACAGAAAAAAGACCTGCCCATAAACCAAGCACCATAGACATGATTACGGTCAGGCTTCTGAGCTTATTCCTCCAAACATTTCTCCAGGCTATTTTAATAACGGTTTTCATATTACCTTTTCATGGCTTTAATGGGGTTCAATTTATAAATGGTCAGAATGGGATAAATGCAAATAATTAATGAGATAAAGAAAATAATTAAACCATGCGTAATGGGAATATCATAAGAGCTCATGAAAGGAATAATTGCTTCGAAGCCTTGGTTTTCCATCATCTTGACCTGCTCTTCAGGAAACCGAAAGGGGTTGTTGTGATAGTAAACGACAATGGGTCGAGAGCATAAAACACCTGCCAAGACACCAATACTCGTCAAGAAAATAGTTTCGTAGACCATCGTAATCATAAGCTTGAGCTTTTTCATTCCGATAGAGACGACGACTCCAAATTCGTATTTCCTTTCTTGGGTCATCATTAGCACAGTCCCAAAGATCCCAAAAGTAATGATCATATAGAGGATAAAAACCATGACCAAGCCACCAGCGCTATCGGCCTGAATAATTTGCTCGAGTTGTGGCATCATTTCACGCCAAGTCATGACCTCGTAGGCTTGCCCTAGGTTTTGTTTTAGTGAAGCAGCGAGCGCGTCTTCATCTCCGTAGGTTGCTTTGCTAATAATGAGCTGACTCAGCATACCTTGGGCGGAAAGAAATTCCTGCGCCGCGCCTAAAGGCATAAAGACACTCACATTGTTCAGGTTTGGATTTTTCATATCCAATATACCACCTACCGGAAATGCCCCTACAGCTTGCATTCCATGATAACCCTGGCCAATAAAGACCATAGTGTCTCCAACTTTTAGGTTGTAATAATTAGCGATGCCTTTTCCGATGTTGATTGCGTCATTTCCCTCCTTGAGGAGTTCGCCTTCTAAGAGTCTTTTGCTCCAATCGGTCATGCGCTGTTCTTTCTCAAGTTCAATTCCTGTTAAAAAGACAAATTTGGATAGGTCATTAAAGGAGGAGAGGCAGCCACTTTGAATTCTTTTTGTAACGACGGAGACATCTTCTCGGTTCTCAAAGGATTGATTCAATGAATCATTGTCTGTAAAGGCATTGTCAATGGTTTGTTCGTCCCAATAGCCTTCGTTATGAATTTGTACATGTCCGGAGTACGAGCCCACAACGTTCTGAATCATATTGTCGTACATTCCGAGCTGCATAGACCGCATAATTATCGCCAGGAATACGGCAATTAAAATGGCTGTTATGGTGATCAGGCTCCGTTTTTTATTTCTCCAGATATTCCGCCAAGCCAATTTAATTAACATCTCTTTTATTTTAGTCTTGAAACGTATTGTGTTGTGAAGTAGCTGCTAGGTATGGTCTTATTGAATTGCCATACATCGTATTTTATAATGGTCTTATGCCCTTCATCCTCGAGAGGAATAAATTCTATTTTACTAGGAAGTTTCGTGCCGTCAAAAAGCTTAATATCATCTCCTGTCATTAGATTTACAAGCTCTTCGTCTTCGTCATAGAATTCTGTTTTGAGCTGCATGTAATCTTTTTTATCAATCCACACAATTAGCTTTCCCCATACGACAGTCGACTCCTCTTTTGGCATTAGTTCGAGCTTCCAGCAGTCGAGACCTAAAACACGTTCGTTGGCTAAAACTTTGTGGGTGTAGTCCACAACCATTGAGGACTGCTTTACCAAGTCATCGTTTGTAAGGTCTGTACCCATAAAGCTTTGGGTCATCATAGACGGAGGTAGCTTTATGGTACGCTCCAAAGATGGCAGGTAATTCCAAGCTTCGTTTTTACGCTTCAAAAAGACCGTTCCTTTTTCTTTTGCAGGACTTGTAACTAATGAAACGGCATAATCATTTCCTTGAGACCAGTTTTTCATGGTCATCGTTTTTTGCCACTTGGGACGAACGATTGTAATACTCATTTCAGAATAGGATGATTTTCCCCTGAGCCTTCTGTCTGCCGTTTCTACAATTTCTTTGGCGCTCTGTGCATACATTGTAGATGTAAAAAGCAGGGTGAACAAAACGGTTGTGAGATTCATTTTCAGTCTTATTTTTTTAGATTTGGAGAGATAGAAAAGTATAGAATCCATCCCGCGCCTGATTAAAAGTAAAAAAAGTTTTTAAAAATCGATATAGGTCAAACTCGTTTTAACGCATTTTAAGCGGCATTGAATATTTATTCAGCTATCGACAATTGCTTTGTTTCAGTTTTCTATATCTGAAGTACATTTAAAAGTATTAGCGCATAGGACTCCTTGCTGTCGCCTAAAAACGGCGATAAATACCTAGCAGCCTTTCGATTCATACATAAGTACCCAACGATTGTTACACTTGGATTCTATAGTATAACCTGATTGGTCACAATACGTTTTTCCACTCTCATCAATAAATTCTTTTTCACAAACTTCCGTTAAAAACGCATCCGCGACACCGTCATTATTAAAGTCGATTTCCAGTCTTTTGTTCTTGATGTTTTGTTCTTGCTGAAGCGTTGTGCTATCTGCAGCAATGACAGAAGCTCCAGCAATTGGTGGGTAAACGCCTACACCGTACCCGAGGTATTCACCTCTAAAGCCTTCCGGAGTAACATGGTTTTTGAATTTTGGGCTTTTAATTGTTTCAAGTTCAAGCTCGTACCAATCTGCCTCAATGCCCTCTTGTTTGACACAATTCAACACTTTCAAAAGCTGAACGGGAAGATCTGAATGTGGAGGGATTACTTGTACGAATTCACCAATAGGAATGGGCTTATTAAACCCAAACATTTGGATAACCTTTACATGAGTCCATTCAGCATCAGTTTCTTTATTTTTAACTTTATAAAACAACCCGGGACTCATGATCATATTGCAGTCCTGGTTTTCTGCAGAAGAACCAACTGAATCCTGATTAACTAAAATTATTTCAATACTATCTTGTTTTAATTCTGATGAATCAGCTTCATCGCTTGACCGGTTTTCAGATGTGTTAGAGGTTTGAGCCTCGGCTGATTTCTCCTTTTTTGGTTCGTTTGTTTCTTGTGTTTGTTGACAGCCTATTAGACTAATCATTACCATCAATATTGCGCAGTTAATTTTTGTCATCCGTAGTTTTAACCCTTCTTGTTTTTCTATTTGCATTGAATTTTATAGAACACATATTCTACAATGCAAATTACACATTGTTAGAACGAAAAACCTTTAAGTCGTCCTTGTTTCTTAAAGAGATGTTTTTTTGAATCGAAAAACATTCCATTTAGTGCGTGTTATAAATAGTTATTTCATGACTCTATGGGTGTACGGATGAATTTTCCATTTACGATTATCCACAGTAAGATTATAGCTGTCGTTGTTCACTTTTAACTCAAAATGGTGAGAATCAATTTTTATCAAAGCATCTTCATTAAGGTTTTTAATAATTATATGAAAGTGATTCATTATTTGCTTTTTATCCTTTTCGGAGAAGTACATACCCGTTGTGCTTTCAGTATCTTTTATCGTAGATAAGAGATTGTCTAGCTCGCCATCAGCATAAACGCATAGGTATTTCAATATGTAGATGATCTGATCATCTTCAACTGCTCTGTAGAGGGAATTAAACAATTCAACGACACTCGATTGAGGATATTTAAACCTATCCTCTTTCACGCGTTCTATATTATTAAGTTTTCTCTTTTTAGGATTCTCAAACTCTAAGGCGATTTTTTCTTTAGGAAAAGAAATTTCTACATTTATACACGGCACATGTAAATAAAAATTGCTTTCATTTATAATTCTGACGTTACCGTTTGAAAGCGTGTCCGGAATATTAAAGATCGATTCATCCGTGTATGAGGTGCATAAGTTGATCCATTTTTCGGAAAGATGTGTTTTGTACCATAGTTTGTTTTTGGCGACCTTATAGGGCTCATCTCTTGACCCCAGTATAATTCCGTTGCCGCTTCTTACTTTTGTATATACTGTATCTTTAAGCTTGCCGTCAACTTTAGTAACCCCTTTCTTTTTTAAAGTATCTTGAAAATATGCTGATTCTGGATGGTCAAACCATTCGACCCCAATAAAGCATCCGTTTTCAGGCACCAAAATCCGTTCATTGGTCAAGTCAATTTTAATCCATTCATTTCCCGTTGTTCCTGACGCTACGATATTTGAAGATGTTAGCTCTGTACCTGGTTTAATTTCCATTGGTGATACACCATATACGTGGATTCTAAAATGCGCATCAGGATAACCGTCATCTGTAGTATATAAATTGATATTCTTTAATACTCCAGGAACTGAATATTCGTTTGGTATATATGTAGCACGAATAGTTCCAATGCTTGCCGTAATACTATAATCATAAAATTTCGTTTTCGGCTTCTTTGTGATACCCAGATTCATTAACTTAAATTGTCCTTTCTTTTTTGAAACGACTACTTCTTTAATTTCGAGAGCTATTGGAACTAAAGGAATCTTCGCATCAGGGGAAAGGTTTTGAATTTCACAAATCTTCGGCGCATATCCTATGCACGAAACTCTTATTGAATCGTTTAGGGTTGAGGTTGAATCTAGCAGGAAATATCCGTTATAATCCGATATTTTATCCTCATTATGATTTAAAAATTTAATATGTGTGTAAGATATGGGCTTATTAGTAAGGCGATCAATAATTTGAATTTGACTTTTAAGGGGGTTGACGAAGAGTAAAGAAAGGAGAAAGGGTAATAGTTTTGTCATGATAACTATATAGGATGGTAGTTCGTTTTGTTCTAGTCGATTTTTTTCCATGTACCCTTTCGGAAATACATGTTATGAAATTTTGGTGAATTAAACACCATAAAAAAACTCCAAACTTCACGATAAATTGTTGGGTTAGTCGTCAATATATGATGCGTTGGTTTTTTCATTTCAAGTACAATTCTTGCGGATTTATTTGGGGTGAGGGTTGATATTTTTCCTTTGTAGGTTTGCTTGATCGTTTCTCCGTTGGTTAAGTAAAAGTAAATTGAGTCATTTTCTTTAATTTCAAACCGGTAATTATTGTATTGCCAGTCTGCTTGTTTTCCTGAAAAGTAATTTCGGTCGACTACATATTCCCCATAAAAATCCGATTTATCCAGCACCTTTTTCCCCCAAAGGGGGCTCAGAATAAATAACAAAAGTGATAACGAGATTAATCCACCCCACATTATCAAGAGTCCAGTTCTGAATATTTTTTTCTTAGTGAAAACCCATAAAAGAAAGAGGGTGATTGAAATTGGTAATAAAAGAAAGGAAAATCCAAAAAAAGCCATTTTATTCGATATTTTTTCAACGTTTCGCTGAGCTGCTTTTTAATGCAGCTTAGGTGTTGTTAACGGTTTTATTTTTTGTGAATGGTTTACTTTTCTAGTGTAAAAAATACAGTTGTGATTACTTGGTTCAGCTGTTTCATAAAACACCAAATAGTTTTTATAATCAACTGATTCAGAATATATACTTGGTTCGAAATCAATTGTTCTCAATTCAAGTCCGTTACCAACATTATTTAGCATTGTTCCTTCTGAGAAAACATGATTTATTGAACAAATGGAGTTTTTTGAAAATTTTACCGAGTCACTTAAACAATAATTTCCCATTGTAGATTTGTCCTTGAAAGGAACCAGCCAACTATGAATGCTTCCTGATAAGGTTATAACTTTCGATTGAGGATATTTGTCCATTTGGTTAATTATTGACAGGTACATAGAGCTGTCTCTATTGCCAATTTCCATAGAGCTATAATTATCAAAGAAGAACAAATTTATACCAGGTGTAGAATTCCAATAACTTATCAAATCAAACCAAGCTTGACCATTTCTCCCGTCCGTATTTTCCTTTGTAAAAAAATCGGTTAGCCTCAAAGTTGAGTCACTAGGGGATTGAGTGAAAAAAGTCATTTGAATTTCCGGGATTTCAAGACCAATTGAAACAGTTGCTTCTTTTTGCAATAATAGCTGTGAGATGGCTTTAACAAGTGTTGCAGGTTCTTGTGTGCCGTGCATTTCCCCCACCATAATTAAACTATGGTTTTTAAAACGCTCGTAATGGGTAGAATCTAGGGTATAATCATTATTTATCTGTTTGGCATTTTCGGAAATATAATCACCAAAGCCCTGTGCAAAGCCAAAAGCCGGAACCAACAGAAACACTAATATTATTTTCATTCTTAGACTTGTCATTGCAGGTAACGTTTCGGCTATAAAGCGTAGAAACGGTTTGGTTGGTAAGGCTATGCTTTATAGCCTTTGTTGTAGCTAGTTATTTTTTTCTTGTTGATTCATATTGACCAAGCATTTCACTCAGTTGTTTTGTTTCATTTTCATTGGTCATTCCTACTTGCTTCGCAACCACTATCATATCGGTAACATATTCGTATTCAATTCGTCCTCTGATTTTACCTCTGTTAAGAATCTTTTCTAATTTGTTTTCTCTTTTATAGTCAAGTCCTACTTCATTAATTTTTTTCCAAAAATATTCAACAGTCTCTCCAGCGCCTTCTTGGAAATAGGTGAAAACTGCTTCAATATCGTATTTCAGCGATGCAAGTGTTCTAAACTTAGGTTCAACTTCTATTCTTCTTAATTTATCTTTTTCTAAGTTCGAGGTAACCATATTCACTATATCCGGAGTCCAATCTTTTGGTGGATATGTTTTGTAAGAGTCAATAGAGATATCAATTGCCTTATGTAGCTTTTCAACTTCTTCTTGATATGTCCTTTTCTTTTTCATTCAATTAGCTACAACGAGGAAATAAACGTAAGACATTTATTTCCTGAGTTTAATACTCAAAGATAAGTGCAATTATAGAATGGCATGCCCTTGACGAAGGACTTAGAGTTTTACTACTTTAAAGTGTTTTT
>MDSY01152307.1_pt1 | contig 55148 bp, 61 predicted proteins | sample 811131 | NCBI WGS metagenome assembly MDSY01 (sample SAMN05326643, study PRJNA326480) | marine metagenome | isolation source: seawater | place: Atlantic Ocean: South West | collected 2010 | reverse complement strand
TACGGAGCGACACAAGCTGGTGCTAGAGCGGCTCGTGCGGCATACGCGGCTGGAAAAAACACTACGTCAGAGGCCATAAAAGCGGGCGTAAAGACAGGCGTTAAGCAGGAGATGGCGATTGGCGCTCTGGCTGGCGGTGTACACGATGCCGCCATGCAGGTCAGAGACAAGAACCTTGGCGTACAGGACGAGTTTTCCACCGGAAGATTGGCGGGACAAACCGCGATTGGCGCGGGTATCGGAATCCCCGTGGGTGCAGGAGTTGGTGCTGTCGGTGGTGCATTTGGCGGCATTCGCCAGATGCGTGCTGATCGCGCTGGCGGAAGAGGCTTACTGGCAGAAGAAACAGCCAGAAACGAACAGCTTCTTCTTGAAGACATGCGAGAAAACAAAGGCTCTCTTGCAATACCAGAAGCGGACGACGACTTCCTGCCAACAAGACAGGCGCTTACTGAAGCAGAAGAACTGGAACAGATCGAAAGACTTCTCAATGACAGCAGAAGGAATCTGGACGAGGCCATAGAAGGCGACGTTGACGCGGATGTCATCGGAGAGCACAGAAGAGAAGTAAACATGCTGGCTAGGCTCAGAGAGTTTAGGGGCCGACTAGCAAACGAAAGCGAGCAAATAAGGATTCTTGAGCAGTCAAATGACCTGCCCAAGCAACAACTGGCCGCTAACAGAAGGGCAAACTTCGAGAACGCATACAGCGAATACCGAAGACTCTTTAATCGCGCTCTTCGAGAAGAAGACACCCTAGCAGTTGATAATGCTGTAGCCGACGCGGGTAAAAACTTTGACGATTCGATAAAGCTGTTAGAAGACCAATCATCAGCAAACAAGCTGGCAGACCCAGATGCCGAAGCCCCAGATGCACCAGAAGGAGGCGCACCGGAGGGGCCGGACGCACCAGAAGGGGACGCACCAGATCAGACCCCTCCTCTCACCCCAGAAGCCGAGACTCCTCCTACGGGAGCGGTTGAGGGAGAGGGGGGGTCTACTACTACCTCTCCACTAGAAGATGCGCTCAAGTATTCAAGAGACTCCACTAAGCAGGCGTTGGCTGAGCTAAGAGCAAAGCTAGAAATAACTGACGAAGAAATAGCTCAGCTTATATCGGACGGCAGGGTAGCCGTAGGAAAGAAGGGGCAGATGGTCAAGCAGTCCATCTCCGATATTGAGCGGATAAAGACAGCGGAGCGCCTTGAAGCAGAAGCAGAACCCTCTCCTACTGTCGCAGAAGAACCCGATGCCACACCAGTGGAAACCACTCCAGAAGGGGAGGTTGCGACCGTTGACCCTGTTCGCTTGGACAGGGATGTCGAAACCATGGTGGCGTGGCTAGAAGATACTGGACAGTTTAAGGAAATAGCCGAAAGCGACTTTAACCCCAGTGTCATAAGGTCTCTGACAGAGGCTAATGCGCGAATGGCCGGGGTCACATCCCCCTCGGACGAAATCAGTGCCGCAGTATTAAAGAAGTTTAGAGATGCCCTACGAGGAGCATCGCAATCTGAAAGCACAATAAGAGTCCTGACAAAGACAGAAGTAAGGAAGCGTAACGCTTTCCTGCGAAAGCTAAAAAAAGAACAGCCCGAACTCTCCGACAGTGCGAGAGAGACGCTTGCAGATGATTTCATTATTTCAGAGCGTGCCGCTGTAGAAGACTCGAAAGCGAAGCCGCGAAGCACGCAAACGGCTATAGAAGAGAAGGGAGTATTTGAAGGCGCTGGACGTACAGCGGACGGGCGCATACAGAGCTTTTTGAAGTACAACACTCCCATCGCTAAGGGCAGTGACTACACCATCATAGATCGTATTGGCAGTCAGTCTTTTGAAGATGCGTATATTCGAGCAAAAACGCCGGGCGAACTAGATGTACAGCCATTCATAGCAGATGACGCTAGAACTTCTTTCGTAGACGAGAACGGCACAAAGCGCCTTATGAAAAAAGGCGAGGCTGGCTTTGTCGATGGCGTTACGGGAAAGGCTTTCCAGACAAAAGAAATGGCTGTCTCTGTCAGAGAACAAAGGACTCCAAAGACAGAAGTAGATAATGGAGCGGTGGCCGCATTCAAGGCTGAGCGGGAGCAAGAGCTTCTGAAGCTACAAGCGGAGGCGACACAAGCCAGAATAAACGGGGACTTTGATGAGTTCGAGCGCATCATCATGGAGATTGCTGACAAGCAAATTGAAGTCTCCCCCGAAACAAGAAAAGCTGTAGACAACTTCAAGCGCGGAAAGGTAGCCGCTGAAACACGATCTTCTGACACTGGCGATAAGTTGCTCATCGTCAAATCAAAAGAAGATGGCCAAGTCAGGATGATGACCCCCAGACAAGCTGAAAACGGCAAGAGTCTGAAAGACATCATTGGCCAGAAAGCCGATAGCCCGCGATCTAATCCAGACAACTGGATAATCAAGTACGCCCCACGCGATCAATACACCAGAGGACAAGACAACCTAGTTGCTTTGTTCGATAGCTTGCCAGAAGAGACATCTGTCCCAAGCCAGAGCACGGGGGCTAACCCATCAAGGCAAGCGGCAACAGAGACAATCACCATAGAAGAGGCACAGAAAACCCGCCTCTTTAATGAAGAAGGCGCTCTGCCCAGTGATGCCGAAGATGTTGCCGCTCTCAGGAGCGCGGTAGAGCTAGCCCTAGACTCTGATCTCCTTGGTGGGAGCTTTGATGTCGAAACTTTGATTCAAGGCGCAACACTGCACGACGCAGACATGATTTTAGGGTCGCTTAATAATTTACGCTGGTTGCAGATGACAGGCCCACGCTTCGAGATGGCGGTCAACACGATTAACAACTTAGAAAGGTTAATCGCTCGCCGTGCTCCCGAAGGAATACAAAGAAACACCACGAACCTTGAAGAGTCTGTTGCCAGCCTAGAGGCCGTGCTTGGTTCTCACGAATCAGAAACGATTGCCATGGCAAAAAGCATGCTGTCTCAGCTTGCGGGTGGTAAAAAGCCAATTTTCGTAAACTTGCACCCCAACCGCATGGACGCCGACACGTCTCTCGGCAGGTATGACGGCCAAACTGGAGAGGTACAGCTTAATCCAAAATTGGCTAACAATGCGGTTCCGCAGGTAGAGACCGTATTCCACGAGACGGGCCATTGGGTGTATCACAATATCTTGACCCCAGCAGACAGGGCTGAGTTCTGGGGCTACATGAAAAAGTATTATGTAGACGGAAAGCCGGACATAAAGAAAATTAAAGAAAGCCTGTATTTAACTGGTGATGACGTAATAAGCAACTCAATCATAGGGCCACAAGAGTTTTTTGCTAATCAGTTCGCAATGTGGGTCGGCAGAAAGAGAGTGCCAGAAGCGGCAGAAGAATCTTTCTGGAGAAGGATGGCGTCCTACATCAAAAATGTTTTTGAACGCTATGCCTTTGGCGCCCAGATAGACCCAGACCTTGAGAGACTTTTTGCCAAGGCTTTGCCAGATAAGGTTGAGTCGGCTAGAGCAAAAGGCATGACAGGCCCACCCCAAACTGAGGCCGGAAAAATATGGCACGGCAGGGTAAGACAGATGCGAGAGCTTATGGCGGACATGGACGACGCCATAACCAGAGACAGTGCTGACGGCATAATAAATGCCGCAGACCAAATGCAAATGTTCATGCTGTCTATAGCTCAGAGATACAAGAACAGCAAAGGCCCATACAGAACAGGCAGTCTTGAGCCGATCAAGAGAAACCCTGCGCTATGGACTGCCATCCATAATCGTGTAGACAATATAGACGAGATACGTGGAGGCAAAAACTACGACTACGACTCTCTCGGAGATGATGCGGCCAGAAACGAGCTAGGCTACGAAGACCTTGTGGATATGTCTATTGGGGACATACAAGATCAGGCAGACAAGATAAAAGCCCTTTACCTTGATGGATACGGGGATGTCTTCTTCCCCGCTCTGGCCGAAAGAGCGTCAGACGGAAAGATAATAGAAGGTGGCAAAACCTTTGATCCGGCAGGCGGACGAACCGCAATCAGGAGTATCTTCCAGAGAGTAGAAGACTCGCTAGCCGCCGCCTACTACAAGGTAGAAGACGGTAGCATCATGCCGGGACACACTCCGAAGTGGAAACGAGGCAAGCCAACCGACAGTGGCAGTAAAAAGAAGAGGGAAAGAGAATCTTCTGCTGTAACTGCGATGGCGAAGAATGACGCCAAGCAGAAGAAAAAGCCTGCCGCAGAAAAGAAAAAGACAAAGGTAGACAAGCAGACCGCAGATAGCTCTAAGTCTATGAAAGACGACGAGCTTAGAAGAAAGTTCCTAGAGCATCGTGGTACAGACTACGGCGATCAGCTTGCTGATGAGATTGTGCGCAGAGAAAAAACTGGGCCAATACTCAAGAAGGTTCCCGTGGCCAAAAAATACAAGGACATGTACGAGCCAGAGCTTCTGGACGAGCTTATGGATGCTCTTGGTCGGGGAGACTCGAAGGTAGCGGACGAAATATCTTTTGAGGTCAGAAGGCGTAGGGCCAACAAAGCTCTCAAGAAAGGCGCTGACTCCAAGGAAGATTACAAAAAAGTTCAGATCACCCCTGTCTTTTATTCCAAGCTGGAGATCGTAAAAGAAGCCGCAGACTCAACGGGCGTGTCTTCTGCTCGTGGCATACCTGCAAATTCCAGAGCATCAATCAAAAACCTTCTGTCTTACATTACGCACAGGGAGCCGGAGATAGAGTACGGAGCTAGAACTCTGGCGTATCGAATGCTTAACCTCATGGGCAAGACCAACAGGTTCTTGGACGGAAAGCTGAACGTGGTGGACGCAGATACCGTTGCTCGTCTGTCTGGTATGCCAAGCTCTGAGTCTGGAGCGACTGTATTCGCAGACTATAGGTCTCCAGAGTTTAAAAAGTTCAGAACAGATATGAGGCAGGTCGCTATTGGTCTAAACAAAGGCAACGTGTCTCCATTTGAGGTTGTAAAAAGCGTTGCTGAAGCGGTGATGCGTAGCGATGTTCTTAGCGCAGACGAACAGTTTGCAATTAAGAACGCATACTTTGCATTGCCTGACTCCGAAAAAGACAGATTGTTTGCTTCCTACGCCCAGAAGTATGGCACTAGGGAGCGACCGTTAGAGGACTTGCTGGCCTCAGAATACATGTCTGAACAGCTAACCCTTTACATGGCAGAACGTGTAGCAAAAGGCGACATATACCAAGCTGTTGCTACAGGAGACATCGGCGCAATCCAGTTCAAAGGTACTATCGAAAGAGCCTTAGACAGAATTGTTGAGTACGTTGCCTACCTCGTGAATGGCTTGGTTGGTAGAGACGACATCAAGCAACAGTTCAGAAGAATTTTCCTGTACGGAAACATGCTAGATGGCGCGCTTTCTCCGAAGGCATATCCTCCGATGCAAAGAGCCGGTGCTGGAATATACAACGCAACCAGCGCGCAGAATTTTGTCAGAGACACCTTCAGAGCGCGTAGTCAAACAGCACAGGCAAACATAAGAGAGTATCAAGGTAGCTTTGCCACTCAGATACCAAATAAGTATTTGAAAAACTTTAGGGAGCCTGTGGTTGTCTTCCATGCTACGCCGAGCGGCAAGCGCCTAAATCATCTGGACAATCCAGACGTACAGCTTCAGCCCAGCAGGCAGGGCAATCATGGCGCTGGAAACTACTTCTCTTTCTCCGCTACAGCGGCCCATGATGTCTATGCTCTGAGACCAACCCGCGATGGCTATAGAAATATGATCCAGCGTCTTCCGGGCGACGAGTATCCTCCAGAGCTAAAAGACGGACTGACGGAGACAGCAGATTACCTTTCTGAGCTACAGAGAGGTCTCGCCATAGACAGGAATGTCTACTCTAATCTTCTGGTTGATTTTGAAGGTGCATACAGAGAAGGCCAGCTAGACCGCTACTACGGTTATGCGTTTTCGGCAGGAGAAGGCGGCGGAGATATGACGGGTTTGATGCCATCAAACCCTTACAGGACTTACGAACAAGTTCTTGCCGCAAGAGACGACATACTAGAAGACTTTGGACAGATCATTGCCTACAGGGCGGATAGGGTAAAAGAGCTAGAAGAAAACCTTGCTGAGTTTGACATCGTTGTTGATCCAATGGTCATACCCGTATACCCAGCGGCCCAGAAAGTTGCCAACTTCACTCCAGAATCCATGCATAGATTGGGAGAGGACAGCGGGCTTTTTGCAGATATGCTGGTTCGTCTTGAGAACAGCGAGGAAATATCAGATCGTCAGATAAGTAATCTCCTAAGCAAGTTAAGCTCAAAGGGAGACAGCTTCTCAGCAGAGCAGTTCTATGACGAAGCACTGTCTTTGTTCCAAGGAACTCACAGCATGCGGGCTGACAAGTTCAACATCATGCTGAAAGAAGCTGGCTACGACTCGCTAATATATGTCCACTCCAACAGCGTTCCGCATGAGGGAGTAAACGAGTTTAGAAGCCCGTCAGGCCAAATAATTCCTGTCTCTGCTAGAAATGTAGACCATCTTGCTCTGGTTATCTTTGACTCTCCAGAAGCGATCTTCGGGCAAAAGACAAACACAAAGTTCAAGCACACGAACTCAACGGAGTTTGACATTGATGAGAGCAGGCTGTTCGGCAGGGGCGATGCGCCACTGCCTCGCGGTGTTGCTGGCCACATTGCTGGCCTAGCCTCAGAAGGAAAGATAAAAGACATTGGCGATGTAGATGTCGGTTCCTTTGCTGAAGCCATAGAAGTTGCTGGCTCTAACGAGATGGCTCAAGTTGTTCAGACTCTTGCTAGAAAGAGAAACCTTAACGACGAGGAAATTGCAGAGCTAGGCAGTTTCTCTCCGGTTAAATTTATCGGTCGATCTTCTGAGCGCATGAACAAGATGGGGCTGAAGTGGCTTGGCTCTTGGTACAGAGATGTCTACCCAGACATTAGTCAGCGTTTTGCCAAAAAGTATTTTCCTCTCATGCACTCACTCAATCGCTTGCCAGATGCACAAGGCAAGGGAAAGAGGTGGGCAAGAAGGGTAAGCATGGACGCCATTGGCGGACAGCCCAAGTCTCACGAAAAACTTGTCAGGGCGCTAAGGTATGGAGAGAACTCCCGATTCTTCAAGACTCTATCTACCCAAGAAAAAGGGATATATGGTCAGATTAGAAGGGCATTTGACGCGGAAAGAGAAGAGCTTATTGAAGCTGGCGTAAATGTTGGCCGCAGAAAAAACTATCTTCCGCAGGTTTGGAACGCAGAATCTATATCCAGAAACAGAGAACGCTTTCTGGATGCCATGATTCACTACTACAAGGTTGAGCATACTGCTCGCGGAGAGCTTGCCGACGAACAAGCGGCAAGAGAGTTTGCTGAGAATATGTTCGGCACGCTTAGCGATCAGTCAAACCAAGGAACATTTATTCCCGGCGGAGGCGGGTCAAGGAATCCAACATCTGACGCTCTTGATTACAGCAGGATGATAGAGCTTGAGAAGTATCCAGAGTCAATCTCCAGAATGGAAGAGTTCTTAGAGGGAGACCTTGAGTTCTTGCTAACGAAATACTTTGAGGGCAGTAGCAGACGCTTGGCTTTCATGGAAAAGCTGGGTGTCAACACCCACGGTTACTACGACTACATGGTGGTGCGTAATGGTGGCGTTCAAGGCATAGCCGAGCTTCTGTCTAAGAACAAAGAGTTCACTACCGCAAGACAGGGATACAACAACCAGACAGGTTTTGTAGAAAGCATCGACTTCAAAGAGACAATCGGAATGCCATTTGCAAACCGACCGGGAGATGCGGCGGCTTTTGCAGACAACCTCCTGTCTACGTTCTTGTCTAAGGGTTCTGTCCCAGCTAGAAAAATGCTGGAAGACATAGCCCCACCGAGCTACGGACAGATGCCGAACCCAACTTATCAACGCAGGGTTGATGCAATAATCGGCGCTCTTGAAGATTTCAGAGGAAACAAAGTCGAGTTCTCACACGACGACATGACATTCCTCGAAAACGCAATGAATGTTGCAATGAAGAAGCCGCCTATTGGCACTACAAACCTTGGGCGTCAGGCTTCTCAAGCAGTTAGAACATTCAACAACGTAACTCTTCTTGGCTTTACAACGCTGACTTCTCTGTCGGACTTTGTGTTGCCCTTGGTTAGAACTGGAGACATGCCCGCTTTCCTGCGGGCATTGAAGAACTTTGCGACAAACGACAAGGACTATCGACGCGAGATATTCAATATCGGTGCTAGTGTAGAAAGCATTGCTCACAACAGAATGATTCACATGTATGGTCAGGTGCATAACAAGGCATCTGATGCATTCTTTAACGCGACTATGCTTACTCCTTGGACAGACACCATGCGCCTCTTGGCAACTGGTGTTGGTCTTGAGGCTTTCAAGACACAGCAAATAAAGCTGAGAAGACACTACGACGCATCCCTACCCGTCCAAAGACAGGGTGTCAGGTACAGGACAGCCCACAGGCTGATGGCCAGATACGGTCTCGAAGACTTCTTGCCCGGAGGCTCTAGGTTTAATGAAAACCTTGGGGACGTAGACCTTGGCGAAGACAGGGTATTAAGGGTAGCTCTAAACAAGTTTGTGAACGACACGGTGTTCGCTCCTAATGCGGATGACATACCCATGTGGGCGCACACACCTTCTGGCCAGATTCTTTTTCAGCTAAAGACATTCCCGTTGATGATGGGCAGGCTGACTCTGGACGTAATCAAAGAAGGAGCACAAGGAAACATAACTCCGCTCCTTGCTCTCAGCACCGCTGGGGTAGGAATGGGTGCGGCTACACTAGCCGCAAAAGACTTCGCGCAGTTTAGGGGTGGAGATGATGAAAAGTCTGCCGCCCTTCGAGAAAGAAGCCTAGAAAAAACCCTTGGCATTACGCCAAACATACACCAAGACACGGATGCGGCACTGGCCCTTTATTGGGAAGGTCTTGTCCAGCTTGGCGGTCTCGGCCTGTTTGCTGACTTGGCATACCAAGCGGCGGCTTCTGCTGATGACGGAGCTTATGGTGAGATGGCGTTTGCAAGCAGACTACTTGGCCCAACCGTGGGCTTGGGTGTTGACGTGTACAGAATGGGCAGAGGCTTTGGTGACGCGATTGTTAAAGAACCGGGGGAACCAACTGGAGACGAAAGACAAGCCGCTAGATTGCTGTCTATGAGAGTACCCGTGGCTGGACAAGTCAGGGCTTTCCGAGAAGGCGCGGCTGATCTGATGGGCGATGCCACGAGAGGCGGCGGCTCACAAGCATTCTCTTCGGGTGCATTTTCCTCAGACTTTGGTAGCGATTTTTAAGAGGTAATGATGGATGCCCATAACAGAATTGGCGTTATGCATAGGAGGTGCAACCAAGGCTTATAAAATGGTCAGGGCTTGCGTAGATGCAGGCCGCGAGATCGAAGACACTGCTAGCTTTTTCTCGTCTTTTTTTGATAAAAAAGAGAGAATTACTGAGATAGAAATAGAGAACAAGAACGGCCCGAAGTTTTTGCGAGGCAACTCTATAGAGGCTCAAGCCCTAGAGATTCAGATGGCCAAGCACAAAACAAACCAGATGGAGAAAGAACTACGAGAGTTGATCTGCATATACGGGCCGGGAGAACAGTTTTACAAAGAGATGATGCAAACAAGGCGGCGGCTACGGGCAGAGCGTTTTGCCAGAGCCAAAGCTCAAGCACAGAAAAAGCGCCTCATTATTGATGGCATGCTTATCGCTGGTGCTTGTGTTTTCTCTGTCGGAATTATTTGGTTTACCGTCTCAATAATCGTAGGAGCTAGCAGATGATTGAATCTATTAAGCAAACAATGTTAATCCCAGTTAAGAAAGTCGGGAGGGCTGTCGGCAATTACGCGACAATGAAGTCCGACGAAGTGGTTGGCTTTGGCACTATCTGCCTTGCCATTGTCTTTGTACTAGCAGTGATTTGGTGAGGTAGACATGCTTACATTAGCCTCAACATTCCTCAGTTTTCTTAGCGGTGGTCTACCCACTATCTTGGACATATTCAAAGACCGTGGTGATAAGAAACACGAGCTTGAAATGATGCGCCTTCAGTCGGAGCGCGAAGCGGTTCTGGCAGAAAAAGGTTTCAAGGCGCAACAGAACATTGAAGAGATCAAGGCAGAGACAGCGCAGATACAGGCAACCTCCGCAGAGAGGATCGCTATGTATAAGCACGATGCTGGCCTAGCTGACGGTGCGTCCACTTGGGTGATAAACCTGAGAGCATCAGTTCGCCCAGTGGTGACCTATATATTTGTCTTGTTGCTGGTCGTCGTGGACATCGCCGGTATATGGTACGCCTACAAGACGGGTGTTCCTTTCGCCGCCGCAATGGAGAACGCATTCTCTGACGACGAAATGCTTATCCTTAGCTCAATCGTTGCCTTCTGGTTTGGCACGCAGGCTTTCAGTAGGTCAAAGCAGTGACTCCCAAAAGCCTAGAAATAAAGTCCAAGTACAACGAGTTCGACCTAGACAATGATGGCGTAGTCACTGACGACGAGATAGCAAAGTCAAAGGAGATGATTGAGCTTGAGTTGCGGGAGGAAAAGTCAGAGGCGCAAAAGCTGATGGCTTGGCTGGCAATAAGCGTTATGGTCGTGGCCACAATAGTTCTGTTCACGCCTCTGATACCAGACAGCAGAGTAAATGCTTTGTCCGATCTGCTTGGCCTGTTCTATTTCTCTCTCTGTGGAATCGTTGGAACCTACATGGGTGCAACAGCGTTTATGCACAAGCCAACCAAATGAACGTGAGTCAGGTCGGCATAGACCTAATCAAAGCATTTGAAGGGTGCGAGCTTAAACCATACAGATGCTCAGCCGATTTGTGGACTATCGGTTATGGCCATGTGCTTTACAAAAGCCACCTTCGCATGAAGGCGGTTGATCGGCTTGAGCAGGAAGTAGCAGAAGAAGACGATAGAGTCTGGAGTCAAGATGAGGTTGATTCATTACTATGTGAAGACCTTGTTCGGTTCGAGAATGGTGTACTTCGACATTGCCCTGACAGTGCTTTTCGTCAAAACCATTTGGACGCACTGGTATCTTTTTCGTTTAATTGTGGGCTAGGCGCTTTGCAGGCCAGCACGCTTAGACAGAAATACAACAGGGGTGAATACAAGGACGCCGCCAATGAGTTCCTGCGGTGGAACAAGTCAGGCGGCAGAGTGCTCCGAGGACTGACAAGAAGAAGAGAAGCAGAGCGAGAGATATTCCTAATCGACTGCTGATTTTTTGTGCGCGTCTCTGTAAGAGAACTCGTAACCAAGTGCGGTGTATCCTGCCTTGTCTACCCAAGAATCCTTGTGATCCAAGCTATTCAAAAGTCTGGCTGTCTTTACCCAATCCATCATCAGCGCAACATGCGATGGTGTTATGTGTCCGTGGGATAACATTGCCTCTTCTATAATTGGGTTCCACCCTTTTGCGATGCGAAGATGATTCATGTACGCATCGCCGTAATCACGCTCTCTGTCACCATCAATAAGCTCAGACGCGCCTTCTAATACTTCTTTTCTACCTGTCACGCGGCCTCCATATTTCATACTTGTCGCACGGATTAACGGCTGGCGTGTCTTTGGCATTGCAGTACCACTCTTTTCCGTGCGTTGCGGTAGCATGTTTGCAAGTCGCACACTCAACTGTTGGCTCTTTCCCATCCCAGCAAACACTACGCTTGAAGCATCCTTTGCATCTCCAATCTGTCTTGTCGCTGGATATTTTTTCTACATCACCGTCTATAACTCTTTGAACTCGCTCCCGAATAAAAGCAAATTCAATCTCGTCAAACTCTACAATCTCCACCCCGTACATAGAGTTGTTCTTGCAGATCGCAACGAACAGTGTCGAGTGAATTTCAGACAGGCCCATCTCTAGTTGAACTTGCCCGTAATACTGAGGGTGGGATATGCGGACGCCCTTAGATAAAAACTTTTTATGGCTTGCCTCGTTCATAGACTTGATCTCAAGAACCATCACGCTCCCGTCTTCGTCTTCAGCAAGGCCATCTGTGTGGCAGACGATGTGTCCACCAAGGGCCGAGTATGTGTGTTGCTTTCCAGTAACTCCGTCTACTTCAAATATGCTTAGACCAGCTTTCTTTAGGTCTTTAACCACCTCGTCTTCGAGGATGTGTCCCATTCTGAAAACCCTTTGCAGTCTTGCGTCTGGCGGGTCGTTGGGAAACCCACGCAGATTGAAAGACAGCAGGGCGTCACATGGATTACCGACGATACTCGCACCAAGATATTTGCGCGGCTTTTCTTTAAAGCTCTCTTCGTATGCTTTGTCTATGCGGTCAATTACAGATTGCGCATCCATAGCTGGCTCCTAAAAAAAAGGGGGGCGTTGCCCCCCTGATAAATCCCCCAGATTAAAATGGAATCTTATCTTCTCTGAACTCGCTGGTGCTGTCTCCCTTCGATGATGCGGGAGGGCTGGATGCCTTAGCGCCTTCATCCATGTACTTGAACCAACGCTTGATCTCAAGATACTGCTGTCCAGTGTCTTTGCGTGGCCTGCCAAGCTGTAGGTCTACCGTAACCTTCAGACCCTTGAGAGAGGAGACATCGCTAGGCTTGTCTGGCGTCGGGTGCTCTGCGGCGATCAGGAATCGCTTCAGTTGCTCCTTACCAATTCGCTCTGCCTGTTCGTTGCTGTTGTGTATGTTGAAATAATTTCTTATCTCGCCACCACCTTCGACAGCAAACTTGCACAACAAAACCATATTGCTGGGGTTACTCGCCGCTGGATTTACTTCGGCTTCGGTACACGTTAAGTGGTTTATCCCAGCTTCAAGAATGGAACCTCCGCTGACCTCTGTGTCGCTAAGGTCTAGCTTATCGAATCCTTCAAACATATTATTCTCCTTGGATTTTTACTAAGAGTTCAGTGATGTCAGATACCTTCTCTCTTGGAGCAAGAGCGTTGAGAGGGTCTCTGACTTTTCCATGCCAACCATCCACCTCTTCGGTGATGATGTGGCGTGTTACCTTTACTGTGTTGTCTGATTTGTCTGTGCTCCTGACACCACAAAAGACGTGATCGAAAATGGCTGGTATCTGTTTGCCAACCGCCCTTCCTTCGACATTTGGCCAATAATGATTGACACCATTATGGTCAGCCTCTTCTTTGGCTAAGCAAGTAACGTAGACGTGGATCGGCATATCCCTAATCATCTTTAGAGTGCCAATCATTATCCTTTTGTAGTCTTTCCAAACGTCGAATGCGTTTGTGTTGTGCTCGTTCTCTTTTTCACTATGAGCGAGAACTTGGTCTCCAAGCTCAGTGAGTGAGTCAAGAGCAATCCAAGAATAGGGAAAGTCGTCTTTGCCGACACCCATTATTAAGTCGGTAAGAATCTCTCGAAATGAGTAGATGCCTGCGTCTGGATCGTGGACTCCATCCCAGCTTGAAAACGGCACGAAATCTATCGACACATCCTCAACGGATTTCAAGCCGGATTCCCCTGATAGTATTAGTCCTTTGCCATAACGCTTCTCAAAGAATCTACACTGGTAGGTCTTACCAAAACCATGATGGGCGTATAGAAGTACCTTGTGCGTACTATCTACTTTGCCGCCCGTGGATTTAACTTTGAACATTGCTTACCCTCACTTTAGGTTTGTTGAGTTTCCTAGTTAGGAAGTCGCTTAATTCTGCTTGCTCTTTACTGCTGAGCTTTAGGTACTTCCTCTTGTCTACCGTCCACTTTTGATTGACACACTCAGGCACGACAGAACCGCCAAAGTGTTCGGCTAATCCATCGGAGTCCCAGTTAAAGGTTTCGGTTCTTGATACTGAGACCTCGTAAGGCCCAGCAGTTTTGGCTTCGGTTCCCGCGATTTCTGGGAACATGCGTGCGATGTCGTCGGTCAGTGATTCTAGTTCCGAGTCTATCTCTTGCTTTTTTTGGGTAACTTCTAAGAAACGCTTACTCATAAGCGCAAGCTGTTTCTCTTTTACAGATTGATTTACAGATTGTTGCATAGGGGTCTCAAAGCGAGACCACGGGTCTTCTGCCATATTTCCTCCTTAATCTTCGTCAGCTATGTATGACGGTTGTGTTAGCAGGAGAAGGTATTGTACCCTGTATAACAGGTTTGACAACCCCCGAAGGAGAAAATATGAACAAGGGCAACATGAAGATCGACATCCAATCTTTGATCGATGACTGTGGTGGCCCAGCCAAGGTGGCCGAGATAACTGGCGTACAGAGAACTGCCCCCTACGGCTGGATACGCAGAGGCTACATCGCATCGACCGCATTAGAAAAAATCAAGGAGGTTAGGCCAGACATCGACCTAGACACCTATTTCAAGGAGGCATAATGAAAACTAAAAAGGAGGCCGCGCTCGATTATCTTGAGCGTGGATGGAGCATAATTCCAATAAAACCTGACGCAAAAAGACCAGCAGTTAAATGGCTAGACTATCAAAACGAAGCCCCAGACCACGAGCTAGTAGAGGAGTGGTGGACAAGGTGGCCGGATCACGACATTGCTCTGGTCACTGGCGCTGTTTCTGGCGTTGTCGTAGTAGATTGTGACAACGAAGACGCACTGCACGCCGCGTTCGACGCAGGGATGCGGTCACCTATAAAGGTAAAGACCAAGCGGGGAGTACACCTATACTTCTCACACCCGATGGATGGTGTGCGCCGTGGCCCACGAGCAGGGGTCAACTCACGCGGCTCCGATTGGCCGCGCATAAATGGCTTGGACTTTCGTGGTGATGGGTCGTATGCGGTGTTGCCACCATCAAACGGGTACGCATGGGACTATCCCCAGCACGTCTTTAACTACGACGAGATGCCCGTCTGGGAAGATTGGAGGCCAACCTTAAAGCCTGTCTCTGTTGAGGGTGAGTTCTCCTTCGACACGCTAGACCTATCAAACATCAACGTCACTCTTGAAGACGGGATGTCTGAGTGGGACAGAACCGCAAAGTTTGTGCGAGAAAACTTCCCAAATACCAATAAGATACCGTCCGGCCTTGGCAACGGTCGCAATGAACGGGTGATGAGGTATGTCTCTGAAAGCATAATCGAGGGTTATTTCGGTGCGAACTTGCGCGTTCGTGGCTACGCATTCATGCGGGAGTTCTTCGAGGAGGCACTGCCGGAAAGCGAGTTCGAGGCCACCGTCCGTAGCATGGAGGAAGCCGAAAGACGGAATCATCCAGAGCGGTTCGACAAGCATGGCGTCTTCATAGGATCGCCTGTAGACGAGAGGATAGAGCAGGAGACAAACAGACAGAGAAAGCTGATCCAGATGAAAGATGCCGAGCACCTGCTTGAGCAAAGCAGTGCCAAGGAGTATCACATCGAACCGTGGCTTGGTAAGAACAGCATCGTGCAGGTGTTTGGATACAGTGGACACGGAAAGAGCTACTTCGTACAGCACGCAATGTCCTGTCTAACGGCAGGCAAAAAGTACTATGGGTGCTTCGAGGTCGGTCAACCCGCCTCTGTCTTGTATCTGGATTTCGAGATGGGGATGGCGACAATAGCCCGACGTTTGAAGGAGATGCGCGACACTCACGGAGATTCCCAAGACAGGTTAAACATCTGGACTCCCTTTGTAGACAACAAAGAGATAGACCTAAATCATCGAGAAGGGCTGGTTGAATTGCAGGGTTGGATCGAGTTTTCCGATCCTGATGTTGTCGTCATAGACACGATCCGGTCAGCATATCCCGGCCTGTCTGAGAACTCAGCAGACGAGTGGTCTAAGGTAAACAAGCTGGCGATAGCTCTGCGTAACTCAGGCATGAGCGTCGTGATGATCCATCACTCGAACAAGCCTTCGGAGAACGGCATAGGCAGGGAAGCGGGAAGCACGAACCAGCTTACTGTTCTGGAGACACAGATACGTGTGGCTCAGGTGTTCGAGGACAAGGAGACCGCCATGCAGAACGCGGCCCTCTGGGACGGCAACTACCAAATGCCGATCTGGCCACTGCTGAGACAGAAGGTTCCAGATGGATACTCGCTCTACATGGTGATGGAGATTCGCTACGGAAAAGTCAGGGAGTGGACAGACCTACACGACAGAGTGCAGTGGATAGGGTTTGCGGCTTCTGATACTACGGATGACAAGATCATCGTGAGTAGCCGATCTACCAAGCAAAGAGCCAAGGACATGGCGTTGCAGGGGCAGGAGCCGGAAGAGATAGCTAGGACTTTATCTCGACCTGTCCGGCTGATTCGAGAGTGGCTTGAAATTTAGGATTGATTTCTAGGCTAACGACTTCGCAGTCGTCACCAAAGACACGCCTCACCTCGTCCACAAAGGCGGCGAACTCTGGGTATAGCTCTCGGTTGCGTCGTCGTTGTTCTTCTTCTGTCACAGCTTGAGTATCTTTCGGTTGGCGAGATGCAGTTTTTTGATGTCGTCTTTTGATTTGCCGTGATACGGGACTGCGTGGTGGGCCTCAAGCAATGCTTCTGTTAGCCACTGGTCTCCACACTTGAAGTCTCCAAGCCACCGCCCGTACTTGTCTTGCTCAAATGTTTTGAGGATTGCTTCGCCGTTGGTCAGTCCAAGCGCGAGGAAGTAGTAGACAAATTCCTTGGCGGCGAGTCCGTACTTCTTTTCTTCTCTGTCTCTTGTTCTTGACTCGGGAGTATCAATTCCAGAAAGACGAATAGTGACCCCACGCCCACTACCACGATGGACAATACCAAAACCAAGATCAACGTCACAACGAACTGTATCACCATCAATCACCTTCCGTACTTCTTGTATCTTGTATTCGTACATGCGCCAAACTTTTGACTATTCTTCTGTTGTACAACAGGCGATACACTCGTGTTCGCACCGCTCACATAAGTGAGTGCAACTCACTTACTTCCGAGAAACTCGTTCGGCGGTGCTCCGCACCGACGAACTCGTTCTCGTAAGCGAGTGTATCGGTCTGGGGTGTAAAAGTAAATACCTGTCTTTGCGTGTAGCCAAAAGCTACACATGTGTGTATCTTCCGTAAAAACTCGGTGATTGCCTATGCCCAAGACTGTGAATGTCACAGATGAGAGCTTGTGCTGGCTCAAAAAAAATCACAGCACACTCCCCTACAGCGAGCTTGCAGACAAGGTTGGCTGTTGCGTAGACACGCTCAAAAGAATCCTCGTTCGGGAAGGGCTACAGGACTTCGACGGCGCAAAATACCAAGTCAAGCGCGATGAACCATCTAAGCTGTGGACTCGCCCCTGTATGACGTGCAAAGATACAAAGCCTAGACCAAAGAATTATTTCTTCTGTCTCGATTGCAGAAGGGAGATGGGGTATGACGATTGAGCAGGCAAAAAAATAAGGGCGACAACTACGAACGGGAACTGGCCGCTTACATCAATGAACATACTGGCCTAGACAGCTTCCGAGCACCCCTGTCTGGGGGCGGAAACCTGACCAGCCATGGCGGAGCAGACCTAGTTGGCACTCCATATCTGTTCGTAGAGGCAAAGCGGGTAGAGCGCCTTAACTTCCATGACGCCTTGGCCCAAGCAGAAAGAAACCAAGATATGTCTGGCGCTCACGAAGACGCGCCAATCGTAATTAACCGAAGAAACAGAATGAGCACAGGAGACAGTCTTTGCCTCTTGCGTCTGGACGCCTTCCTTTTCTTCTACGAGTACTTTCTCAAGAGGGAGGGGTTATCGAATGACAAGAAAACTGAATGCCGCGAGGGTGATGCGCGACCTACGCAAGTGGTCGCTTGATGTCCTTGAAAGGCCTAGCGATTTCTACGCTGGCCTGCCGCCCTGCCCATACGCAAAGACAGCGTGGTCGGAGGGATTGGTGTTTATCCATGTGATAGATGATCTGGAGGAGGTGTCACAGATCAAAGGGAAGATGCCTGTCTCTGGTTACTCAAACACAATACACGTCTGTTGCTTGATCGAGTTTGAAAACTTGTCCGCAAAGGAATTGGAGAACTGGATAGACAGGCAAAACGAAAACCACTTTGGCGTCTGGCTGATGGGCTTCCACCCAGACTCGCCAGAAAGTGAGGGTGTCCCAGAGTATGTTTCGGAAATAGAGGACGACTTTGTTGTCGTTCTTGTGCAATCATTATCGGAGTTAGATGACGCCTCTCAGAGCCTAGAAAAAACTGGCTATTATGATAGGTTCGACGAAGAGGACACTTTGTATTTCGCCAATCGAAGGAGAGTTAGAAATGCGTGGAAAGAAAAAGTCGATGAAGAAGGCTATGGTCAAACCGAGTATGAAACGGTCTGCCAAGCTAAAGAAAGCGCCAGTAAGAAAGCGCACTAGGTAATGGCAGTATACGACAGCAAAAAGGGTAGGGGTCTCGTCTTTGGCGCGTCTCAAGCTACCAGTGGTATGCGCCCTGTGTTCGGCAGACAGAACTCAAACATGGTGGCCGCGTCAAACACGTCCACAATCTTTGGTTCCAACGCAGACGTGAAATCGTCTCCGCTGTCTGGCGATTCCAATGCTATGACAAGCAGTCAGTTTGCTAACGTCGTAACTACTGGTGGCCGACGCCGCCGTTAAGCCATCTGTCTAAGTACTTGTCTTTGTTCGACCCCGGACAAAATCCCTCCGGGGTTCTCAAAGACAGGCCGATCTTAGAATACTTAGACAACAGCCTGCTCACACTGGCTGTGCTCAGAGACAGAGCCTTTGAGATGTCGGCCAGCCTTTGCGGCTGTCCTCCGTTCATATCGCACAAGCGATAGAACAGAATCATAGACCTGATGTCTCTCTCAGGAATCCTGTGCATCTTCCTTGGCCGCTTCCGCTACGGATATTTTCATGTCAATCATGAAGTCAGCCAGAGCCTCGCAAAATATACTGGCCGTGGCCCTTCTATCTTTGCTCTTCAAGGCAAGTACCGTGTCGATAACCTGATCGCAAATCCAAGTCATCTGCCTCAAGTCTTCCGGCGATATGTGAACCCTGTTGTCTAGGGTGAAGTTAATCTTTTTCATTCTTCCCCCCTAACATTCCCATCAGTTCCTCGAACACACTCTTCTTTTTATCAACCTCATCAAACTTTTTATTCACTCCCCTCGTTGGGTTGCGTTTCATGAAGGGAACCTTCATAGCATTCTGGCCCGTGGAGCCGACCTCAACTTTATTTATCTCGCCACCTTTATTTAGGAAGTCTTGAACCTCCTCTTCCAACTGCCTTCTAAGTTCTGCCTTATCTTTGTTCTCGCTTACTCTCATATCGCTAGCCCGTCGTGTTGTCGTCTCCCAATAGATCGACAGCACCCTTTAATTGTGACGGTGCGTGATGTGCATACCGCATCGTCATATTCAAATTCCTATGCCCAAGCAACGCTTGGACGTTCTCAATTCCTGCGCCTTCCTGCATCAGCCTAGACGCAAACGTATGTCTGGCATCGTGCGGTCTAAAGTCCTCGATGCCTGCGCGCTCGCATGCCTCGTTGAACAATTTCCAGAGACGCGCACCCCAGACAGTACCATCTGCCTCAGAAAAAACGAATGTGTTGCTGTCGTTCCTCTGGCCCATCGCCTGCTTGGCCCTTGCGTGAAGCGGGACAGAGCGAAAAAACTTTCTTCTGTTGCCCTTGATAGACGCAATCAAAACGCAGTCTTCCTGCACGTATTGCCACGTCAGCGCCTTGGCCTCGCCCAACCGGACGCCCGTGAAAAACAGGAACGTAATGATCGGCCTTAGCTCCTCGTCGCACGCCGCCAAAAGGCGGTCGCGCTCCTCGTCGGTGAGCCATCGCTCCCGCTCGTCGTTTACTACTGGCTTAGACAGGTTTACTTCTGGCACAGGTATCCCCGCCTTCCTCGCAAAGTTAAGGCATGAGTTTATGGATGTGATCTTTCGCTTGATGGTTCCGGCAGAATTGCCTGACCCGTAGAGCCAGCATATAATCTCATCGGCCCGAAGGTCGAAGACACTGCGCCCTTTGTATCTCTCCATGAAGTGATTCACGAGAAAGCTGGCATCGGTTCCCGTGGGTGAGTCCGGTCTACGCAAATACAAGCGCACAATGTCCTCGACCTTCTGGGTCACCACCTTGGGACTCACATGATTATTACCACGTATCTGCTCTGTCTTCTCGTCTATGCACTCAAGAAGAAGCGCGTTCGCAACTCGCTTCTCGTTCTTCTTCATGGTTGTGTTGCGGCGTACTCGTTTGGTCTGGCCGTTGACGCGCACAGTACCGACAATCCACCACGTCGAGTGGATGTACTTCAGCTTTAGCATTTTATCCTCCGGTGTTCTACGTGGAACACTGCTTTGTTGTCGTTGTTAGGGTGGGCAGGGTGACAGGATTCGCATGTCCCAAGCATCCGGTTGAGGCTCCACAGAGAAAAGAGCCGTACCCACTTGTCTAACATATTATACAAGCCGTGAGGCGCTTGCAACAGGCGGGGATAGGAGTACACTTATCTCACACCATGGACTCCCTTGTTTCTGGTGTGTGTGTTTAGGTGTTTATCCTCCTAAAGTTACCCCGCGCCGGAAGGCGTGGGGGTTTTTTCTGCGATCCGCTTGTTGAGCAAGTCCTCCATCCTCTGCGGTATCACGTACAAGGTGTTGCACAGGTCACAACATCTGCCCTCGTCACTCACGGGGTACGGGTTGTTCCCAAGACCGTTCTCTCCCATCTCATCTGTGCCGCCACAGATCACGCACGTCGCTTTCGTTTGCATGAATAGTTCCCCCATGACTCAATCAAATCGTCTTCCCAATCAGAACCCATGTGACAGCTAAAGTCCTCCAGCGTACCCCACTCTTCAGTCAGGTTCGGGCCTTCGTAGTCGCCATCATACTCCTTGTACTTCTCGCCACAGCCAGCATCAAATCTCGCGTTGGCGTCTTCTTCAGACTCAGCTAAGACAAAGTGTATCTCTGCCACGCTGTACATTCTGGTTACTTGGTAAACCTGTCTTTCGCTCATACTTCACTCTCCTCAATGACGTTGACAACTAGCGCAGGGGAGATTCCAAGAACCGGATCGCCTTGCGCCTCACCGAACTCCCAATCTTTTGCGGCTTCCTCTGCTGAGTCAGCCTCAACTAGATAGGTCGTGTAGTAGCTATGCTCTACTGTAACTTCAAATTTCATACTTCATCCTCCAGTGGCTCAACGAGCCTGTAGATATTCCCTTCGTAAGTTACTTGCCTTGGCCCCACAAAACTTGGCTTCACGTATATCTGCTTTTGGTACTGCGGGTGATGCCTGTACTTGGGATGTCGCAACGTCTTCCAGTGTCCACGTCTACGGTGCGGCTTGGGGCTAGTCCCTGTCCCCGTGGCTCCGCCGGATTGGGTCGTCGGCATCCTGTCCAAGAACAAGATGTGCGGCCCTGCGGCGGTGTTCCATGGGCGCGACCTGTTGACCGCACTGCGCTTGGCTTGCTTGGACTTCGGGTTGGCAGGCACAACCTCAACCATGTGCTTGTCTCCGTACTTGCAGTAAGACCAGATACCAAAGCAGTGAATCGTGGTGTTCATAGCCCACTGCGTAAGCCCGTCTATCTGATTCCCCCAAGCCGACTCTGCGCCTTCTGTGTTCATGGCGACAATGTGTCTGTCTCCGGTCATCGCTGTCCAACCCTGCCAGATGTATGTCAGAGGCTCGCCCTTGTATTCAAGGATCATGGTCGCAAACTTGATCGTCTCCGGTATCACTACCCCGTTGTGTGATCTGGCAAATCCTGCGATGTGCTCATCAATCGTTTGTGGGTAGTTCTCCAGCGTCTTGAGAAACGGGTGCATGGGATCGAGGAAGCAAGTCCAGACCTCTGCGTTGACATGTTCCTGTCTGTCTGCGTGTTTGGAGTTCCAGAAGCTACGGCCACGGCTTCTGACCTCAAGCGTCATGTCCTGCTCGTAGTGGATAACCCATTCGTCAAAGACAGGCTCGTTGAGTGCGGTTTCCGGGTGGGAATCTGAGAAGGCGAAGGTGTCTGTGTCTTTGAAGTCCTTGCCCGTGAAAGACATGAGCGGAAGATCGAGACCCAGCTTGATAGCCTCACCTAGTTTGGTCGTGTCTCCCACAACCAAGCGCCCTCTTTTGAGGGCGCGTCTGATGATGCTTGCGTCTGGCCGCTTCATGACTTCACCTCGAAGCTGACATGGCTCTTGTTGGCAACCATCCACTCGCTCAACTCGGAGAACTTGGTTCCGTGAAACAACATCTCGAAGTTGTGGAAGTGTATTCCGCCAAGATCAGTGGCAGACCCAACCCTGTGCTGGCAGACGGCATACATCGGGTTCTCTTTGTCGCGCTTGTTGGCGATGATGACGACCTGCCCGTTCAGTTCGCCCGTGTTGTCTTTGTCTATCCAGCATGGCTTGCCGCCCCCGAAGCACTTGATGCCCTTCTCTGACGCAACCCACTGGTCAACCACGCGAATCCACCAATCCCTGTTGGACTTGCGAGGCTTGTAACCACTACGCTTGGCCTTGGGTATGTGGGTTGGTATGTCCCACCCGAGACCGCCACGCAACTCTTCTACTTGTACATCCGAAAGCCCCTTGATGACTTTCACTAGCTTGCTAACCATGGTGTCCATGTCACTCTCCTTTCATCTTCTTAGTCACGAAGAACCCGTCGTACTCTGGATTCCACGCATGGAAAAGACGAGCGTAATAGGCGATGTAATCATTGCTGATTTTGAAGTCACTGCCGCTCGTCTCAACAGTGGTCTCCCATCGGATTCGATTTACAACGAGCCACGCACTGAGTCGCGTGTGGCCCTTACTGATTGCCTCCATCGTGAACCGCTCGAACAGTTGATAGACGTGGGGATTCTTCTTGTGCCACGCCCACCACTCTTGCTTACGACTCATGCTGTCCACCATGATGGAGCTTCACGACCACGCTCCCACTTGGCGAAGTACGCTTTCTCCGCACGATAGAAGTTGCGGTACGCAGTGACGGGATCGCCGTCTACCTTGTAGACATCGGGCATGCACTGCGGCTGGTCGTACACAGCAGTTGGGCATTCCTCGATGTTGGGTGGCTTGTGCATGCTGAGCCAGAGCAACGGCCCAGAACACTTGTGTGCATGGTTTCCGAACCGCCTGCCTACCTCGGCAAGCGTCTCGATAGCGTGACGCAGAACCCAATCGTAATGCTTGGCATGATCCGCAACCCACACAGTACACGGGTGCTTGGCATACGCTGGCTTGTAAGGAACATCCTCTGCACCGTTCAGCCAGTGCGCGGTAGACAACATCTGACAGTCTTCGAGTAGCATCTTGTTGATGTGCTTGTCGCACTGGTCACGAGCCGCACGCATTGGGTTTTCGTTCGTGTGAAATATGTTCATGTTCACCTCCATTGCTTTTCTGTTTCTTCTACGATTTTCATGACGCGCCCACGATCCTTGTGACGCACGCCACGTTCTTTCACCTTGTGGCCGACCTCGATCCAGAAAGACCACTGGTACATCCGCTTGGGATGCCAGTGCATCCATTCCTTTCTGACTGTGACTCCGGTCGGCTTACGATCACGCAACCTTGATGTCTGTGATCTTCAAGCCCAGCAACAGTTGAGACAGCTTGTCCATGGCCTCGCCTGCAAGATCACTCAGTTGGCGCACGACAACGTAGTTGGGATAGATGTAACTCACTGCATCGTCTTTGATGCCGATGCCCACTGTCTCTATGCCAGAGGACTCCAGCACGCCAACAGTGTCGTGGCATGCGTTACGCAACACATACCAATCGACGCCTTTGGCATTGGCGTAGCCATCAGACAGAGTGATGAGTATTTTGCGGTTGGTCGGGCGCGGCAACAGCATGTCACCCGCAACATTGAGCGCGTGGTTGTCATTGTTGTGACCGCCCCAGTTGGTAACGATCTCCTCCATGGCCGCAACGCTGTTGCGAGTACGAGCAAGGCGGTCAGTGAAACGCTTGAAGACAAGCAGGTCTGTGTTCTCGCACAGGATGCTTTCCTTCTGTTCGATCACGGCGCGTGTCTTCTCGCCTCTCGCATACTGATAGGTGCGCATACCAGTAGTGAAGCCCATCACCGCTGTCTCGACTCCGGTTGGCTCAAGCGATTCGAGTATCGAGATGACGCACTGCTGTGCCAACTCAATCTTGCGTCCGCCCATGGAGCCGGACATATCCACAAGCAACATCACGCTGGTGTTCACATCGTGTCTGTTGTCTACGCGCTTGAACACGTTGGTTCTGCCGGACATGACGGATGGCAACTTGCGTGTATCAAGCCTGCCCTGCTCAAGCCCTGTCTCATAGCCACGCCTGTCTTGCGCCATGATTGCCCGACTGAGACGCTGGCGTATGACAGCCGTTGTGCCTGCTGTCTTCGTGATACACGATTGATACACATGAGGATGCGCTGGCCAGTACTTCTCGTATATCCATCTGTTCGTGTCATCCCAGTGGTAGACCTTCTCCTCAAGGTTCTGCCCGAGCTTGTAGGTTCGTCCGTGACCCGCCACCTCATTCTCGTCTTTCTGTATCAGCGTTGTGACAGAGTTGTTGACCTCTGGGCTGTAGGCTTCCTCTGTCCACTGGGGGCGACCCGACTCGACCTCTCGATCCTCGTCGGAGCCGCCGTCCTCACGTCCGTCTTCGCCTTCACCCGTGCCGTCGCCGTCTTCAGAATCCTCCCCATCTCCGTCGTCTTCGCCCTCATCTTCGCCGTCGCCTTGACTCGAATCCTCCTCATCGCCGTCGTCCCCCTCTTCTGTGTCTTCACTCTCGCCATCGCAGTTGCCATCGCCTTCGCTCTCGCCTTCTGGCTCGTCCTCCCGCTCATGCTCTGGCCCTTGGCCCTCTCCGTCACCGTCTTCGTCCTCGTCGTCTCCCTTGGGCGGCTTCGGTGGCTCTGGCTCCTCTGCTTTGCGCTCCTCGTACAGCTTGATGAGCTTGTCCTCAAGCTCCTTGGCCAACTCGAACACAGCTTTCGTAGAGTCCGCTTGGAGAGCGCGTGGTATGTAAGGCTTGATGGTGTCACGCAGAACATCGTCCAACAGGCTGATGCACTCAGTAGACGAGTGGGCATACGACTCACGCCCAATCCATGTGGCCGCGACAGGCCCAACCCACAGCGGGTTGTAGCACTCGGCAGACATATCGCGCTCCTTCATGGCCTCAAGGAACTGGCCATTCGTTTGGTCACCCAAAGCAGATAGGTTTGCTCTGGCCCCCGCGTAGTCCTGCATGCGCCTATGCTCGATGCGCATATCTTCGAGCGCGTTGGTCACTTGCATGGTGATGGGCTTGTTGTTGCGGGTCATGTACCGCTTGATGGTGGGGATGATTGAAAAGTCTGAGTAGACGATGTGACCTGTCTCGTGGTCTGTGAAGCCGCGCAGTACCGCCATTTCCTTGGGGGTGAACGTAGTCCCCTCTGGCACTGCGGGATAGTGGATTTTCGTTCCATCCGTGTAGGCGATCTCTCCGCCGAACTCAACACTGATGTCATGCTTGCGGCCAAAGACAGCACTCGTGCCTTTGATCTCCTTGACGGCTTGGCCGGTCGTATACTTGCGTATGTTCATAGGTGATTCCTCTTGTTGTGTGTGTGTTAGGCGTTGCCAAAGACACGCTGGGCGATGCCTTCGAGTACAACTTTGTCTTGCTCTGTGGCGCGGTCAAGGATGACCATGCCGAAAGCCTCACGTAAGGCTTGTTCTTCGCTCTGGTACGAGCCGCGCAGGAACGATGTCGCGGAGGCAAGCTCCAGATAACCACGCGGACTGATGGGTTGCATGACCTGCGAACCAGTGAACGCCTCGATGTGCTCAGTGACATACTGGTTGATCGTATTGAGCACGGTGTCTGTCAGGCCACCACCCACCTTGGCTAGCATGAGCTTGGCGCGATCCTCGCTGGGCATGTAATCGACCTTGATCCATGAGGTGAATCGCTCAAGGAACGCCATCGACTGAACGCGAGCACCGGAGTACATGCCGAACTCGTCGCCCTGACCCTTCGTGTTGGCTGTCGCAAAGATGCGGAACAAGGCGTGCGGGTTGACCACGCGGCCAGCATCCTCCGTGAGCATCAGGCCACCGTCAGCCTCCAGCACACGCTGGGCCACGTAGGCAACGTCAGGACGCACAAAGTCCATCTCGTCACACAGCAACACGCATGGCTCCTGCATGGCTTGGGGCAGGATGCCGTCCTCGAATCTGGAGACAGTGGTTCCGTTCTCCTGTGTCAGTACGTCACGACCGATCAGGTCGAGACGTGTGATCTCAGAGTCGAAGTTCACACGACGAAGCGGGTAGCCAAGACGTGCGCAGACTTGCTCGATCATGGTGGACTTGCCTGTACCCGTGTGGCCGTGGAGCCAGCACCGTGTGTTGCAGACAAGCGAGTACAGCACGCGCAACAGGTTGCTCGGGTCAAAGATGTAGTCGGGGTTGATTTCTGGTACGTGAGGGTGGGGTGATTCCCATGTGAAGGTAGGCACGCTGAAGTCGAACGCGGATACATGGGAAGGTATGTCGAACCGCTTGGAGACAGGCTCGACCTTGAACTCGCCGTCGGGCAACTCGGCGGTAGCCGAAGACATCTTGGTGTCTCCGCCAACCTGCACGTTGATCGCAGAGACAGCGGGTGGCGCGGACTCAAGCTCCTGCACACGACCGATAGCGGCAACAAGCTCCTTGCGTATGCCTTGAAGCGTGTGGGGAGTGCCGGACGAGGCAAGCAAGGAATTGATGGCCTGCGTCATGGCGTCATCTGGCATCTTGAAGATCGGGGGTGGGTTAGCGCCAGACGCGGGGGTGTTGTCCATGAGGTGACGTATTAGTGTGTCATGCAACTCGTGGTCGAAGTCCCTGTGTGTAAGTTCATCCGCTTCTGTCGGAGACCACAGGTCGAGGTCGATCTGGCCGATCGCGGAGTCAAGCTGATCGACGTTGGCCTTGAACAGCGCGTCATTCGGGGTGTTTGTTGTCAGGAAGTGGACGAGCAACTCTTTTGCCTTGTGGACAGAACGTAGCTCTGGCACTCCGATGATGTCTCCATATCCTTCACCGCGTAGCCATTCCTCACGTTCGTATACGATGCAGAACACGGTGTCGAGCCAAGCGGCGGCTGTGTAAACAGTAGACATAGGCGTCTCCTTAGTGGTGGGTGTGTTGGTGGGTGTGTTGGTGGGTGTGGTTGTCGCCTGTAACTTGGCGATGATGGCATCCTCGATCTCGTTTGCGGTCTCGGGCAAGTAGCCGTATTGGTTTGCCTGTAACAGCTTGCCATGGCCCTTGAGCGTGCCGTCCTTGCCGACATAACGAGCACGGGGGATTGTGTCGCTGAGCGCGACATCGGCGTAGTACATGCCTGCCGTTGGTGCGTACAGGACAAGCGGCACGAGTATGTCTTTGGGCATCATTGCGATGCTTTTGTTTACCGTGTCTTGGCCTGTGATTGCGATAACCTCGTTGGCTATCGCGGGATCGCTGGCTCGCATCAGCGTGTCGGCAACGTGTGCCTTCAGCTTGCTACGCCTGCGGCTTGCATTTACCTCTGCGAAGATGTCCTTGAGTGCGGACACCTTCTTCTGCTCGTTGAATGCTTCCACGAGCAGTTGATCCAGAGTGTGTGACATAAAACCTCCTGTGGTGTTGTTGGAGTGTATAACACGTTATACACAGCAGACAAGAGCCTGCCGTGCATAACGCAATGAGGGAAAGGGGAAGCCAAGCCGAAGACCATCGGCTCAGCGGCGAAAAAGTACCTTAGTACTTCGCCCGCGCCTGCGCCCGTGTATCAGTAGCAGGTCGGGAAGAACAGGGTCAGCGTGAGTGCTACGATTCCAGCCACGGTAGCCACTAGGCCAATAGCGCCCAGCACAGCTACCGTGTACGCGAACCATGTTGGTAGGTAGACAGGCTTCTCGTCTGCCCATACTGCGTTGTCGAACTCGCGTTGCTTTTGATCTCTCATGCGAAGTCAAACTCCTCGTCGTCGTCTTCCTCCACGAATACTACCTCGACCTTGGCGACACGACCCTCGTCATTGAGCGTAACAAATACCGGATACATACCGTCCCCGTACCCCGTAGACACGACACAGCCAACGCCCTTGTGTCCCGCGTTGTAGCGGAACTCCTTCCAGTGGTCGTTGCCTATCTCGTTAACGAACGACATCCAATCCTTGCCCACGTTCTCGTCCCTGTCTTCGGGCAAGATGTAGCAAGGGTCTCCGAGCCAACACAGTCCGGCGTCTACGCCTATGTGTCCTACGAGCTTTTTCTCTGCTTCATATCCATCGTATGTCATGTGACGTACTCCTCTTGGTTAGGTGGAAAAGCCCACCCAGAGGGACACCCTTGAGGATGCCCAACTGGCTATGCTCTACTCCTCTGGCCAGTGCTCGGCCAAGCGTGCGAGGTCAGCAGGTCTGACGCCCCACAATCTCTGGGCCATGTCTGACACCTCCTCGGTCGTCATGTCGCCCACGTACACAGGCACTCCTGTGTCGTAGTACTCCCTGCCCATGAGTCCTGTCGGTGGTGGAGCAAGTCGTTCCACCATGCGCTCGATCCATTCGTAAGCGTGCTCAAGCGTGAAGTAGGTCATCTGCCCGTCTGGAGCCTTGACGGGTAACAGGTAGTCCCGCTCGCCGTCTGACCCAGCTTGCTTGTGGTAGCAGGCGACGACCATGAACACGACGTAGTGTTGTCTTTCCATGTGTTGCCTCCTAGCGTGTGAACTGGAACAGGATGAAGGCGGCGATGCCTATGGGTAGCGCGTAGAACATGACCTCCGTGGCTACGACGATGGCGAGTTCCATGCGCTCGCGTGATCTGCGCTGAGCTTGTCTGACTCTTGCGTTCATGTGTGTGTCTCCGTTAGAAAACTTGGGGCGAAAAAAAACCCCCACGAGCGTAGCCCGTGAGGGTGTGTGTGATGTCACCACGAGAGCAGTTCGTCTCGGATGTGTGTCTTCGCGTGACGCCGTACCGCTTTGTTCGTCTGGCGTTGTGCGTGCTTGCACGAGAACGACTTGTAGGCGTGATCGCCCTGTTCTCGCTGTTCCCTCATGTGCTTGCGCTGTACTCGCGCTTCCGCACAGGAGTAGCTTGCTGTGCTGTTGCCGTACTTGTGTGCCTGCATGGTGTGTGCCTCCAGAAAACGACAGGCCAAAAAAAACCCCGCAGGCGTGAGCCTGCGGGGTTGCGTGTGCGCGGATCAGGAGCGCGTGAGCAGTGCGAGTACCGCGTCACGGGTGTCCGCGTCAAGGCCAGCGATGAAGTTCGTGGCGCGGGTGGTTTCACGCGCTTGCGCAGTCGTGAGCGCGAGTGCGGGTGCGTCCACGGACACGCTCGCGGGTGCGGGAGCCGATGCTTTCGCGGCGGCACGTTTCGCGGCGAAGTGCGCTTGCACGCGGGCGTTCGCGCCCGTGAGATCGTGCGAGCCGGTCGCTTCGAGGTTCTCGAGCATCGCGGCTGTGCGCATCGCGCGGAAGCCGTCGGTTTTGCCGTTTTTCGCGGCGCGGGCAAGGCGCGCACGGAGCACGGGTATGACTGCGGCGGCGTCGAGCGTACCTGCGTCGAGGTGCTCAGCGATTACCGTGAGCGCGAGTCCTTCGGGTGTGATCGTGGTCATGTGTGTATCCTCGTGTGAATACCGAACCGGAATGGTCGGCTTGCCCAAGAAGTACCTTTCGCCCGCCCGCGCGCCCGCCGCGCATGGGACGACACGAGACCGCCGAGAGCCGTATCCTACGGATATGATTGAAATTTTTGCCTCACGCGCGTTTAGCGCGTACATGCGAGCGCATGACGCGAAACGTCCGGCAGGCCAGAGACGGGTCGAATCCCCCTTACAGGGGGATTTTTTGCGTGTGAAATCAGCGGGTTACGCGCGATTGCGTCGTGTTTGCGCATGAGGCGCGCGTACACACATGGGACGAGGGGGGGGCGTCCCGCCGACCCGCTTTGCGATGCCAGTGTGTCACTTGCCTGCCCCTTAACTAAGCGCATCAAATTTTGAAAACGTCCGAAAAGAAAAGAGCAAGTGTGACAATCACTTGCGAAACGTGTAAAAAGCAGTTCAAGACAAAGCGTTATCATAAAGAAAGGCGTAAGTTTTGTTCTTGGGAGTGCAGAAAGATCGCGCCAGAGGCGCGAAAGGCTAGGGAAATTATGAATCTTGCAGAGAAAGAGCGACTAACACCCGCCCAAAGCGCAAAAATACGGGCAGAGATAGGCGATTATCTGAAGAATCAGATAGATTTGGCCCATCAAGTGGTGCTTGGCCACATAACATGGAACCCCACGCAGGCTAGAGTCTTTGGAATGCTCTTAAATAAGGTGGTTCCAGACCTTAATGCGTCCTTTGTACAGCACGAACACACTACAAAACAGCTAACAGAGCTATCAAGGGACGACCTAGAGGCCATTGCCGCTGGCGTTTCTAGCATAGAAGTAGAAGCGCAGGAGGGAATACTCATTGAAGGTAACCAATAATCAGGCAGAAGCCTTAGAAACCAACATCACACTGTCTGAATTTGGCACAGCAATGTCTCAAATAAACCTAGACGGCGTGCCAGAGCACAGAAAAAGCGATGCAATCCGCGATCATCTAGCCAAAATCATGGCTGAAGCACTGAAAGACAAGGAGAAAGCGCAGGAACTTCACATTAGCCGCATATTAAAAGGCGCATTGTGAGCAAAGTTTCCCAAAAGCAGGTAGCTCAGTACCTTCTCCGCATACGTGACGCAAACGAAGGGTATCTTGGCTTTGTAAAGCTGATGTATCCAGAGTGGACGCTGGCAGACTTCCAGCTTGAGCTAATAGAAGCGTTAGACAGCCTAGAGAAAGGCACTCTTGGTGTTAATAACCTCCTTGTCACAATGCCGCCACGACATGCTAAGTCCACATTCGGCACGGTCTTGTTCCCCAGCTACTTCATGGCCCGTGATCCACAACGGTACATCATGTCCTGCTCCTATAACGCCCAGCTAGCCACAGACTTTGGCAGACAAGTACGCACGGTCGTAGAGCAGAACCTAATCAACCAAGCATTCCCCGACTTCAACCTGTCCCAAGAGTCACGCGCCGCAGATGTGTGGCGCACAGAGTCGGGTGGAGCCTATTTCGCAGTCGGTGTTGGCGGTACAACCTCTGGCCGACCAGCCAACCTCCTGCTTGTGGACGATCCAATCAAGTCAAGAGAGGACGCGGAGTCCCTGACCCAGCGCAACAAGACGTGGAACTACTACACTTCTGCACTGGCCACTCGACTCCAGCCCAGTAACAAGGGCGACCAGCCAAAACAAATAGTCATCCTGACCCGCTGGCATCCAGACGACCTAGCTGGCCGACTCATGGATAGCGAGGATTGGAAAGAAGGACGTTGGAAACACATCAACTTCCCAGCCATCAAGAAAGTAAACGGCAGGAAAATAAGCCGACGCATGCTTCCAGAAGATGACCCACGCTACGTGTCTCCAGACGAATACCGCTCCTTGTCTCCAGCAAAAAGAGAGGTGGCAGAAGAAAACGAACAACCACTCTGGCCGGAACGATTCCCGCTGGAAGACTTGAAGCGAAGAGAGCGTCTGAACCCGCGAGAGTTTGCCAGCTTGTACCAGCAACAGCCCTACATTCAAGGCGGTAACCTAATTCGCACAGATTGGTGGCGCAGTTATCCAGACGATCTCAAGCCAGAATCTTTCACAACTCTGGTCATAGCGGCTGACACAGCATTCAAGAAGTCGGAGTCAGCAGACTACTCTGTCTTTGTCGTAGCAGGTATGGACAAGACGGGCGACATCTACATAGTGGACATCGTGCGCGGCAAGTACGACTTCCCAGAACTCAAACAGCGCATGATCCAACTGAACAACGCATGGCGAGGCAGAGGTCTACGCGCAATCTACATCGAGGATAAAGCCTCCGGCCAATCTCTCATTCAAGAACTCAAGCGCGAGTCCGGTGTCAGCGTCATCCCCTACAAGGTTGTCACAGACAAAGTTGCTAGGGTAAATGCCATACTGCCACTCATCGAAGGCGGGCGTGTCTTTCTGCCAGAGTCCTCTGTCTGGCTGGATGATTTCGCTGACGAGTGCGTGTCTTTCCCAAACGGCAACCATGACGACCAAGTGGACGCCATGACCATAGCCGTTGATGTATTATCTCGAACATCAGTTTCTCCAGAAGCCTACGACCTACACTCAGACCCAACACAGTCCATCAACCAAAATCCCGACAGGGACTTTGGAAAGTCCCTTTTTCAGACAGTAAAGAAAGGGCGGATCAGTTGGAGAGGCTGGGGGATGTAAGGACGACAAAGACTATATACAGGACTAATATCCAGCTATGGCGACTTCAGGCCCAAAAAATACACCATCACTCCCATCAGGCTCCTCGTATAACAGCGCGGAGTACGTTGCGTCATCTGTACCCAACGAGGGGATGATCGTAGACCTGTCTAGGTACGCGAACCAGCTAATCAATTACGAAGACATATCTGGAATGCTCACGGAGAACGAAGAGCGTCGGATCGTAGACTACGTTAAGTCTATGGTCGATATGTCCTACTTTAAGATTCGCAAACGCTACGACCACTGGAAAGAAGCCGACCGCGCTCACGATGTCTACGTCCCACCGGACACCACAGACTTCCGTGAGAAAGCGGTCATGGCCGACACCCGCGCCATAGCAGACACCGTTCTGACTTACCTCATGGCCGCGCTTGGCGGCAGGAACCCGATGTTCCAGCTTGAGGGTCTAGACCGACAGTCTCGCAAAGCCTCCCTGATCCTAGAGCGTGTCTTGCACCAGCAGATGCGCAGAACCGCAGGTGAGGCGCGACTAGCCCAGATGCTTATGGACAGCATCCGCTACGGCTTTGCCCCAACAAAAGTAATTTGGGACAACCAAAGCAACCAGAACAAACTTGTGAACTTCGATCCACGCCGCTGTTTCCCAGACCCCCGTGTGACATGGGGCGATTGGGAGAGCATGCAGTACATCGTTTTCACAAACTATCAATCCTACAACTCGCTCCTGTATAGCGGCCTCTACCCCAAGCTTAGAGACAATAAGGCTCTGCGCCACAAGATGAGTCCGCCTCGCAATGCATGGAACGCCCACAAGTGGCACAAAGAAGAAGGTCGCGGACTGTCAATAGACCCAGCTTCTCCCCTCCAGCGCGAGCGAATGGATCACAGCTACTTTACTCTGGGTGACGCGCGAGTCGTAGATGAGGCGTGGGTTCGACTTTCTGGACATGAGATCGGCATTCCGACCATAGACCAGATATTCCTAGTCGTCACAATCCTAGACGAGAACGTAGTCATACGCTTCCAGCTAAACCCATACGGCAGGCAGTTCCCAGCCGTAATTGGTGGTCTATACCAAGACAGCCACAAGACATACGGCCAATCACTGTACGACCTCATCCTGCCAATGCACGATGTCGCCACATTCCTGATGCGTAGCCGTATCGACAATATATCAGCGGCACTGAACAACCTGATCTTTGCCGATCCAACTCAGGTCAGCATTCCAGACCTGATAGACAGGAATCCTTGGGGGATTGTCAGGACACTTCCCGGCGTCAAGCCGGGGGATGGCGTGTTTATAGCACAAGTGCCTGACGTAACTAGAGGCCATTTAACCGACATCGAAGTAATGTCCGGCCTCAAACAGCGCGTCTCAGCGGCCTCCGACGCCCAACAGGGCATGCCAACATCTGATGGCATACGGACGGCCACTGAGATTCAGCGCCTTACACAGCTAGGCTCACAGCGCCTAGGCGTCATCGCACGCATCATGTCGTCAACCACTATCCGCCCAATGGTCAGGATGATGGTTGCCAACATACAAGACTCTCTCGACATGAACGGCTCTATCCGCATAGACAGAGACAAAATGCCTACACAGCTAAGCGAAATGGTTGACGACGGATACTTAGATTACAACGTCAGCAAAGACCTACAGGGCGAAATCGACTACCTAGTAATCGACGGAACTCTCCCGCTAGAGCCGACCCGTAACGCAGAAACGTGGATGAACATGCTTCAGATCATGAATCAGACAGGACTCAACATGGAGTACAACGCTGGTCAGATTGCAGAAGAAGCCATACGCGCCATGGGTATTACAGACTTAGACAGGTTCCGTGTCTCTGAGGAAGAGATGCGTGCTAACGGCCCGTCCCCGAGCCAACAGCTAGCAATGATGGAAAAGATGCGCGGTGCATCCGTACAACCTAATGAGCAAGTCCAGCAAGAAGTAGACAGAGGGAATCTAATTCCTCTTTCTGAAGCTCGTCAGGCGCGTGGACGACCCCAGTAAAAAAATAGTACATGATATGTCTCTTATCGGAGAAGACGTAGATGGCTGAAACAAGACCCGCCAGTGAACAGATTAGGTTTGTTAGCTCTAAAACAGGAGAGCACAACCTAGACACGTACATGGAGAACACTGAGAAAGGCACGCGCCAACTCAGTGACATGATCGGTGATCTGTTCGACAGTAGCGGCAACTACAAAACTACTGTTTTCCAACTGCGTGAGCTTTCAACTAACGCAGGTATTTACCAGTACCGTATAGGACAAGGCACTTCCTATGACACGGGCTGGGTTCAATGGAACACAAACGACCTAAGTGACATTGCAGACCTAGCAAGCAATTCAGCCACAGCCGCCGCTAACTCAGCCACAGCCGCCGCCGCGTCTGCAACTTCTGCCTCTGCTAGCGAAACAGTAGCAACTGCCGCCCAAACGCAGATAAACAGCTTCACTCAGATATTTTTGGGGCCGTTTGCCTCGAACCCTTCGGGTTCTTTCGCGGCAGGCACTCTGTACTTCAATACTACAGACAACGCCCTGCGAGTCTATAACGGAACATCTTGGCAAACCGCAGTGTTCGACGCTAGCGGGGCATTGGTTGCCGCCAACAACCTGTCTGACCTAGCAAATGCCGCAACAGCCCTGTCCAACCTAGACTCTAACCTCGCATCTTTTGTCTCTGCCTTTACCCTGCCCACCGCTGATGACAGCGCAGGCAAGGTTCTGAAGACAGACGGAGCAGGCACACTTTCGTTTGGCAGTGTTTCTAGCGGAGGCGGTACGTCCAAGTTCAGCGTTGCAGACAGCGCCGCCAACCCGCTTGTTGTTGATGGCGAGTATGAGGCGATTGAAAACAATTACACCGTCCCCGCGAATGGCGCACAGGTCTTCCCTTTTAAAACTCTGCATGTAACAGAAGTTGCCAGCATAGCTGGCACATCTAGCACGTTTGCTGTAACAGAGAACGTGAACAACCACGTTTTCTACCAATCAGCGCACGTAGCAGATGGCATAACCATTACATTAACGAGTGGTAGCATAGTCCAAGGTGTAGACACTGCGCCAGCGGCAGGAACTTCTACAGACCTTGTAAGGAGCAGTGGCGAGATGCTCTACTTCGGATCAATTCGCTAGGAGATAGAAATGTCAGCGACTCGAACATCAACATCAATAGCTCCGACCAGAAAGGTCAAGGCTTATACCAACACCGGAACCAACGCTGTTGTGGTAACGCTTTCACTTGTTAGCGAAGACTCCACCGCCAACCCGCAAGTCAGCGTAAAAATAGACAACACTCAAAGCTATGCTTTTGATTATGAAGTAGATGACTCTTCTGTTAGTCAACTAGTGAACAATGGCTTTTGGCTGGGATTTACAAATTCTGCATTTACCCCGACATTTGGCGACACTAGCACCAAGGGGAGCCTTGGGGGAAGAAATATAAGGGGAGCCAACGGCAGTGATTACGAGACGAGCGGGTACAACAACAGCTACCCTTTTGATCCGTATTTCATTGCGCACCCAGAAGAGGCGGGCATGGGTTCGGATTGGACGTACATGGCCTCCATAAAAAATTCTGGAGGAACTGTATATCACTTTTCAGACATCTCTGGCTATAGCAATGCTGATTGGCAAACGATGTTATCTGGTACTCCAAACACCGTTAGCCCAGCCGCCACCGCCAACTACAACCCATCCTATTACGACAACAGTAATGGCGGGACAATGCACTGCCCATATTATGGTTTTACGGTGAGCTTTCAGTCGAACGGTTATTCGACCATGACGTACCCCTACAACAATGCAAACGCTCACAACCAGAATAGATCGTCCAACGGTTGGATTTACGCATCATTTAGCGGTGCAAACCCCAATAACTACATTCCTGATATTAGTAGCTCAAGCGGAGCACCCTCTGGTACGTCAGGATGGTGGTGGAGCGGAAGTCACGGAATCTATTTGTATAACGCTTCTCGGTACAGTGGCGGATACTACCGCCTGTTTGATACCACAGGTGTTCTGGGAGACACCAGATACGCTGGAAGCTCTACTGTAACCACCACAAACATTGAAGACTTGATAAACAGTAGTTACAGCCCTGTAAGGATTCGTGCAACACAAAACGAAAACAATGCGAATTATCTGGTCTACAACCCTTGGGAGCAAAAATACTACATCAGGTTTGTTGGCTCTACAGCAGGAAATGACGTAGATGGCCTTGTGCAGTACCACAAAGGCACTAGGGTGGCAGGAAACGTGACCGGCAGAGTTACAACCGGAGACACCGACTACCCAAAAAGCACTAGCTGGGGTAATGCCTTTACTGTTGTTTCAACAAACAGTGGCTCTAACGGAATACCTCAAGGCGAGTTTACAACCAGACCAATTTGTGTCGGCTACAAAATATGGGTTTGCAAATCGACCTCTGGAACAGTGTATTTTTCTAACGACATCATAAACTGGAAAGAGCTAAGTGCTTTTGATACTTTCGCGCCAACTGGTTATACAATGCTTAACGAAATAGGAAGTTTGACGCTAAACAATCAGGTCAGGTATTACGGAAAATCAAGCTCTGTAACGAAAAGGTTAGAGGATGGGTGGAGTGCTGTTCCGAGCGCAGGCACACTGGAAAACAAAACAACCGCAGGCAATTTTGAGAGAACGGCAATAATTGTTCCTGCTGGGGATTGTTTATACGTCAATAACCACCATCCCACGGCCAGCGTTGCTTGCAACGTGCTAGCGGTTTCTCTGTAGGTAATTAATATGCCGAGAACTATTACCCTAAACAGCGCCGCAGGCGGTTCCACAGGAGCCGCAACTGTTGATGTCCCCGCCGAAATAATTGCCCACAACGACAAAAATGGTGTTGAAAATCTTATCAGACGTTACGTTTTTACCAGCGCCTCGACACCCAACCTAGGCGACATACTGATAGACGACAACATAAATTTCACTGAGACTGCTGGCTACAAGGTAAGAATTAGAAACCCCGGCTTTAACGGCGACTCTGACTTAGCTTGGCACATGCCGGGAGGCGGCAGTCATTACTGGTACAACCGCCATCAGCGTGGCGGTAGCGCAACTACTTCTCAGTCCAACAGCAACAATGGTATTCCTTGGAATGGAGGAAGCACAGTTGTGTCAGGCTACACCAATGGCCGCTGGGCGACTGTAACAGCCGAAATTTACTTGGACGCGGTAGAAAACAAATACATTAGCTGGTTCCATGAGGTCACATCTTCTGGCAACGTGCCTAGCATGGGAGCAGAAGGCGGCTCTACTGGGTTCACCAATAATCCGTGGACTTCAATAAACATAAGGGCATACGGCCTCGATAACTGGAGAGCGCCCAATGGTCACGGGCAAATGATTTTTGAAGTCTATAAAATTAAGCGAGTAATCACGCCGCTAAACGATGGCGGCATCTCAACTTAATGTTAGAGCAGGGACGACAATCCCTATGAAATCCACTTATCCTTGGGATAACTCCCGCTCCAAACTGAAACAGGAGAGTAATTGTGAGTAAGATCATTGTAGATCAGGTACAGAAAAATGGAGGCACGGCACTCACGCTACCCGCTTCGGATGCGTCTACTGCCAATCAGCCCTTGGTCTCCAATGCTTCTGGCACACTGGCATTTTCACCCCTATCACTTCCAGCATCCGATCCCGGCGCTAACAAATTTTTAACCTCTAATGGCTCCAACGTACTACAGGCATCCAGCTTTGCTGTGCCTGCTTCGACAGGAACCGCCAATCAGGTGCTCACTTCAGACGGTGCTGGAGCCGCCACTTGGTCAACCCTCAGTGTTGGCGGTTGGGATGGCGCTTATGTTGTGAACTGCACAACCGCCAATGCGAGCACAATCACAGTAAACTGGACAGATGTTGTCTCTGGGATTGCAGATACCGATATTGCCCAAGTTCAAATTTCTCTTCTAGGCGTTTCTACCAGTAGCTCGGGAAAACTTCGGTTCTACGGAAGAAACTCTAGCGGCAACATTACGAGCGGCTACCTTGGATACACGACGAACTACAACTACTGGGGTTCTGACTCAGACAACCAAGGTCACAACAGCAATAATGGTTGGTGGGAAATACCCAACTATCAGCCCATGGCCCAGACAGATTATTCATACGGCTCTGGCCTCACAGGTACGCTGGATTGGTACATCTTTAAAGATGCTACTTATGGTAATTACTCGGTTCATGGAACCTACGGTTACCAACAAAACACCAGCTATAACGCATACAACGGCGAACGAACCCAATGGGACAACTACTCAAACAGCCAGCCGCCAGCAACGGCCTCCCATGGTTTTCAAATGCAGGCGACGAGCGGGAACATAAATCGCGGATTTTTAATTACTCGCATCAAGAAGCGAACGTAATAGGAGTATTTAGATATGCCTACTTATAAATGGGAAGCTGGCGAACGTATTCCAATGAGCGCGGAAGAAGAGGCCGCGTATACGTCTCAACTGCCCAGCGATGCGGATAAGAGTGCAGACCTTGCAAAAGGAAATCGCAGTCGGCGTGATGCGCTTCTTGCGCAGACAGATTGGGAAGTCACCAAGGCCACTGAAGCAGGGTTAGCCGTTGCTGACGCAATAAAGACGTACCGAACTGCGCTACGAGACTTGCCGACTCACGAGAACTGGCCCAACCTAGAAGACGCCGATTGGCCAACCGCTCCCTAACCACTAGGGGGTGGTATCAGTGTCAGAACTGCTTTCAATATCAATGGCAGAGCTTGAAGAGATCATCCTCAAGTCTGCCAGAAAAGGTGCAAAGCAAGCCTTAAACGATCTGGGACTAGACGACGAGTCTGCCCAGAAAGATGTTTACGAGCTTAGGCAATTACTCGAAGCCTATCGCGCTGTAAAAAAAGGAATGCTTGTAACATTCGGTAAGCTAATCGCATTGGCCATAGTATCCTTTGCGGCAGGGAGTTTTTTTATGACCCAGATAGGGAGCGGTAAATAATGAAAGGCCGTAAGAAATCCAGAAAGACAGCCAAATCCATTGCTGATCGAGCGCACAAGCCTGCCTTTGGCACGGTTAAGAAGCGCACCAAGCCGCGAGGCATGAAGAAGTAATGGCTAAGCCCCGCAAGGGCAAGGCCAAAGTCAAAGTAACCAAGTCCGGCAAGCGCGTTAGTTACGGGCAAGCAGGCAAGGCGAAAGGCGGTGGCCCACGAGTCAAGCCCGGCACGTCCAAGGGCGACTCTTATTGCGCACGCTCTCTTGGTATCAAGAAGCGCCTGTCCAAGAAAAAGCAAAACGATCCCAACACGCCTAACAATCTCAGCCGCAAACGCTGGAAGTGTAAGGGCGCGAAGTCAATGAAATGAAGACAAAATCTATCAAGGCGCTTGGACGCCGCACTCAAACTGGTAACATGAAGCACAACGATTGTCCGTGTACCAAGAAGCGAGTGCCTGCAAAAAAGGGTGGAAAAAGGTAATGGCAAAGAAACTGACACCAAAGCAACAGAGAATAGCTAGAGTCGCTAAGCCAAAGAACAAGATCACTGGCGCTGACTTTAAGGGGTTAAGGCGTGGCAGGAAAAAGCAAAAGTAAGTCCAAGTCAAAAGGCAAGAAGGACGCTTGCTACAGCAAGGTAAAGGCCAGATATAAAGTCTGGCCTTCGGCGTATGCGAGTGGTGCATTAGTTAAGTGTCGAAAGGTCGGCGCTAAGAACTGGGGCAACAAGAGTGCCAGCAAAAAGAAAAAGTAGCGGCAGTAACAGCCTAAAAAAGTGGTTCTCCCAGAACAATGGGAAAGGCTGGATAGACTGCAAGACAGGTAAGCCGTGTGGACGCCAAAAGGGCGAGAAGCGCAAGTCTTACCCTGCTTGCCGCCCGACAAAAGCTCAATGTACGAGCGCGGCTAGCAAGAAAACTTCCAGCAAGCGTATAAGCTGGAAGAAGAAAAAATGAGTGCATCTAAGAAGCTGAAAGAAATCATCGACTTAGAGAACTCGCCGGGGTGGCAACACCTCAACAAGATCATGGAAGATGAGATTTTGCAGGCGGCAATGCTGATTGCAGAATCCCCCAAGATGGAGCTAGACGAGATAAATTTTCGTCGTGGGGCTATATGGGCGGCGGCTCGTTGCAGAGAGTTGCCCGTAAAAGTGCGTGCTCAACTGGAGTCTGAGGTCGCATTAGGAGGGTCAACAGACCCATTTACTGAAGACTAACTCGACGCTACGGCTTCGATAGGAGATCAAAATGGCATTGCCAGAAGAGCAAATGGCCGCAATCGACAACATTGCCGCCAAGCAAATGGGAGTCGCTCCGGCTACCCCACCACAACAAACCCAAGCCGCTCCGGCAGAAAGACCTGATACGCCGCAAGAAGCCGCGTCCAAGGAGCTTTCTCCAACCACAGAAGGTGACAACGTACTGGCTGAGTCCACGACGTTTACTGTGGATTTTGGCGATGGGAACATGCGTTCGCTTACAGACAAGCAAATCGTGGGTACTTACAACAGATACCGCGACTTGAATCACAAGCAGGCGCAGTACAAGCCCGTGAACGACCTCGTAGACAAGATCATGAAGGCTAACCCCAACATGACTCCTACGCAGGTCGCAGAAACCCTAGACAACATTGTCCGCGCTGGTAAGTCGAATCCGACCATGGGCAACGTCAAGGGCGAGAAGTCTGGAGACTCTCAGTCAAAACAAGCGCCAGCAGGCCAAAATCCCCAGCCAGAAATGGACGAAATGCTTGCTAGCTGGGAGAAGGAAAACGCCGCAACCTTACCGCCCGGATACAAAGAAATGCTGGTGGGTCAGGGCCAATCTAATCAAGCACTACAGGCCCAAATACAGCAAGTGCAAGCACAGCTACAGCAGGTTTTGGCCCAGAGCCAAGGCGTAGCGCAAGCGGCTCGTGATGGCGTGGTCAATGCAAACACCCAGAAAGTAGATGCGGTAAAGCAAACCATTGCCAATAATCTGAACAGGGCGCAAGCATCTCTTCAGTTGGCTGACGACAAGGTAAACGACTTTCTTATCTTTACAGCAGAAAGGGGGTATAGCCTAGAAGACTTTGTTGACGGACAGCTTACTTCGAAAGTGATGACCGACTTCAAAAACATGATGGATTCAGAGGAAATGGATCGCTACCGCGAGATGTCTCAGCGAAGACAGGCTTATACAGGTAGCTTGGGTTCATCTCCGTCTAGCCAGCAGGGTGCGGCAGAGCCTACTGGAGACAGCACGTTTGACAAGCTGTCTTCCGGCATAATGAGCCAAAAAGGAATTGGATAAAAAATCTATAAAAGGGGGACGAAAAGTCCCCTTTTTTGATTTATATTCAGAGAATGCAATAGTGCTTCGCCACGGCCAAGCCGCATAACTGAATGAGCGACGGTACATTCCGCTAATTCGCCTACAACTTAATCCTTTCATTCCAAGCCAAGGAGATTAACCATGGCCGCTATTCAAGGTATGAGGGGCACAGGTGAGTTTAGCTCAGACTTCCGCCCCAAGAACTATCGTGAGCTTTTCACGTTGCTTGAGCCTAACGGCAATGCACCGCTGAACGCTCTTCTTTCAATGGGTTCTTCAGAGTCTACCGATGACCCTGAGTACAAGAACTTCCGTGACGAACTGCCAGAGCGCGTCTTAACGACGAGTGCCGCTGTTGCTGACACCACAACTGGGACTGTCCCCGTTTCTAATGGTGACGACAACAAGTACGCGATCAGTGGCGCAATCTTGGTAAACCAAACTACTGGCGAGGTTATGCACGTAACTGCTGATTATTCAGCAACTAACGTGGTTGTAACTCGTAACATTGGTGGCACTTCCCACCAGATTGCCAGTGGCGCAAAACTGTTCGTAGCGGGTTTCGCGGCGGCTGAAGGCGCGAGCAGTCCTACTGCTATCACCTTCGACGCAACCGTAGCTTCTAACTACACGCAAATCTTCCGAACTGCGTTCCAAGTGACCAACACTCTTGGTTCCACCTATCTTCGCACTGGAGACAAGATGGATGAAGCCATGACGAAGGCGCTGAAGCTACACATGAGCGACATTGAGCGAGCGATGTTCTTCGGTAAGAAGCACGAAGCAAACGGCTCAACAAATGCTCCGACCCGCTACACGGGTGGTCTTATCAACAGCATGACCAACGTAACCGACATCACCACTGACTACGCAAGTTACGGTGGTGCTTCTGCTGGAAACATGACTGAAGAAGGCTTTGATGACTTGCTCATCTCTAGCGTCTTCAAGTTTGGTTCCAAGCAGAAGATCGCTTTCGTTGGCGAAACTGTTGCTAACCATCTGCAACAAATCGGTAAGAACCGCTGGCGTCCGACAGCAATCGAAGGCACTTACGGTGTAAATCTTACCCAATACGAGACCTTTGCCGGAGACCTGATGGTGCATTTGCATCCCCAGTTCCGTCAGTTGGCGCACATGAAGACATCTATGGTTGTCGTTGACTTCCCATATCTGTCTTATCGCTACCTCGAAGGTCGGGATACTCAACTGCTGGAGAATCGTCAGTCCCCTGATGCCGACACCATCAAACATGAGTACCTGAGTGAGTGTGGTCTCGAACTGCTCCAAGACAAAGTTCATAGTTACATCAAGAACTGGTCAGGCCGATCCTAATAACTAGGCGGCTTGTTGTCTTGAGTTAAACGGTAGGGGGGGTAACACCCCCCTATTCATTTAAGAAAGAGGAAACCCAAATGGCAGAGCCAAAGCGCAAGCGAGCTAGGACAAAGAAGGGTCACTACAAGGCTGACGACCCATCCACCCCAGAGGTAAACGAGGCTTACGAACAGCCTGCACCCAAGAAAAAAGCCCCAGCAAAGAAGAAGGCCGCTCCAAAGAAAACTTCTTCTGACGAGATTGTTGTTTTTGAAACACGAGAGCAGGAATCCGTGTCTTTCCCAGTAGCGGGAATTGACCCAGTAAGAAACTACCAGACCAACCGCCTTGAATATAATGTCAGAGCGGATGATGTAGAGCGTTTCATGCTAAACCACTTTGTGCAGAATGCGCGAGTAGTCCGTAAAGGAAGCTAATAATGTCCTATCACACGGGTTCGGGTTCAAGTTCTACGGGAACCACCTCAAGTAGTTCTACTGCTAAAACAAGTTTTGTTGTCACGGTAGCTACATATAATGGAGCTAACGTCTTCTACATAGATGGCGTTGCAAAACCCGTACTTGAGCTAGAGCGTGGGCAGACACATACATTTGTTCAGTCCGACTCTACAAACGTAGGCCATCAGATAGCCTTCAAGCAAGGCGGGGTTGCTTACACCACTAACGTAACCAACACTGGCACTCTTGGCCAAGCAGGCGCTCAAACAACTATTGAGATACCCGCATCCTCTTCCATACCCGGATCGTTCAGCTATTACTGCGCGGCACACGGCGATGGCATGGGAAACAGCATCAGGGTTACAAAGCCAATCAGGACTTACGCGAACGCGACAAAGCAGGAGGATGTTGGAAAAACATCCGAATCTAGCGACACCAATCCGCACATCAGAGACAAGTATTCTCCGCTAGGCACGCTGTCTATGCAGGCTCTCAGGCGCTTTGGAGACTACGCGCCCGGAACTGTAGACGGAGATGTCATGCTGATGTTCATTGAGTTTGCGAACATGGTCATAGACGACATCCGAATGCACCCTTACAGGGACTTGACTGTGGAGATTGACTACTACGACAGTCAAAATGACAGCAGGGCTATAGAGGACATAATTATTGTCAACGGTCTTTTGTACCACTACTCAATGCAACAGATGTCGGAGAAGGCTCAGTTTTACCAAGCAAATTATTTTAGAACTCTAAACAGCAAGCTATGGGAGTCTCTGAACGGCAATACGAATATCAAGATGCGTATTGTTGATGACGGAACTAACCCTAGAAACTTTATCGGCAGTAAAACCAGCAACTACAACGGCTTGGTTACGGATGCTAAATGACAAGCACTACAAAATCATTTACTGGCGTAAAGGTAAAAACATTCGCCTATGAGAACTTCCAAGGCTTAGACACAAGCCGAGACGTTACCAGCTTAGACACTGGCAAAGACCAACACCTGTCTTCCATGAAGAATTGCACTGCCGATTGGCGCGGACAGATCGTGCGTGACGCAAGTGCAAAAAAGCGAACAGGCGAGTTTGTGGTCAAACACATCAATTTTTTTAACACTTCTGAGATTGTCTACGCAGAAGAAACGGGTGCTTCCATAAATCTTGTCTCTGAATCTGGTGGCGGGCAAATCCTAAAGGACGCATATCCGCTTGGAACAAACGTGTCTTCGGCTGTCTTTGACCAATCTGTTATGTTTTTTGCGCCCAGAGAGTCTTCCTACAGATACGACGGCTCCGGCTTTGCCTTGAATCAGTCTCCGGCACTAAACATACTTCGCCCAGCATTCGGCGTCTCCATACAAAGACGGCTTGCGGTAGCTGGCATACCATCAAAACCTACAGAGGTTCACTTCAGCAGAGTTGACTCAGACGACGTATTTCCAGATGACGAAAGCGAAACAAGCGCAGATGTTCTCCGCGCTTCGTTTTTTGATATAGCGAGCCTTCTTAGAAGTGCAGATGTGGTTACGGGACTTGGTGCTTTTGAGCAGAATAGGTTGGTCGTATTTACTAATGACAGGGCGGTAATCTACAAGATAGACCCAGACCTTACGCTCTGGACAATAGACGAGTCAGCCAACATAAACATCGGCACTTTCTCTCACAACACTATTCAAAACGCTGGCACAGACCTTTTGTTTGCGAGCCGATCTGGAATACACAGCATCAAGCGGTCTGAGGAGAATGGTATTCTCGTCTACTCGTACTCACTGAGTGACAAGGTAGACCTGCTGTATCGAGAGCTATACAACAGCGTGCAAAACAAGCAGGACATTAGTGCTGTCTTTGACCAAGACAATGCCCAGTACCATCTTTTCTTTCCTCAAACGAACCAGCTTTGCACTAGACTAACCCTGTCTATGAACCCAGAAGGGGGTCAGGCACAGCCAAAATTCAGCACGGCGGACTTTTTGCAGGCAAGATGCGGTTCGTTCCTTGCTGGCAAAATGACATTCGGGACATCAGGCGGTGTCTACGAAGTGCTGTTGCCCGAAGAGTTTGAGGACGGCGCATCTACACCAGAGATAGACGTGCTCACTCCATTCCTTTGGCACGGGAGTCTGTATGACACAAAGCAGACAGAGAGCATAACTGTGCAAGCCACGGGCAAAGGCATACTCGAAATGGTTGCAATAGACGACAGAGGCCACAAAATTGGCAGTTTAGTCTTTGAAGTGGACGACGATCAGGACGACAATTACTTTGAAGATGTGCCACTATCACGGCAGTACGAGCGAAAGTGGAGCCATCGTTACAAGGCGGCACAATACAGGTTTCGCTCCAGAGAAGGCAATGGCCTTCTTAGAATCATTGGATTCGCGGTCAACGTGAGGAATTAACACATGGCTAGATTACGCCAACAATATCCACAAAACTACGGAAGTAGCACGAACATCAACACAGAGTTTGAGTCTGTTGTTCGCTACCTCAATGCCGCAGAGTTAGGCGAAAACACCGTAGGCGAGCTTCTTGCAAAGATATTTGATGAGGGCGGCAACTTTGATGGCCCAATCCAGATAACCTTTGATTCTACAGATGGCTTGAAGTACAGGGTCGGAGAGTACACAAACACAGAAGACGGCTGGGTTGTTCTGGCTAGCGCGGCTTCTTTGCGAGGCCCAGACGGAAAAGCAGTCGGAGAGATTGGCGCACCTATATTTTTTGGGCGCACCGACACTGTGGCGGCTGGTGCTCAAACCGTGGTGGACTATGCCCACGACTCTGGTGACGAGCTTCTTGTCTACGTTGGTGGCGTTCTCAAGCGACCCGGTTCCAGCAACGACTACACGTCTAGTCCAACCGCAGGCTCCGCTGGTGCAGGCGCAGTAACATTTAACTCTGGCCTTACATCGGGTGATGTTGTGAGCATCTTCAAGGTGCGCACAACTTCGGTAACCGGATACACCAGATCAGACACCTTTACGTCTGCTAACCAAACCAACTTTCCATTTACTTTTGACGAGAACACAAAGCTACAGGTTTACAAAAACGGAATACTGCAAAGAGAAGGATCATCAAATGACTACACTTCGATCCCTGCTCAGAACATTGTTGGATTTAATACAGCGGTTCCGGCGGGTAACCTAGTCACAATCTTGACCGTAGAGAACACAGCTACGACTGCGGTAACTGGCCTGATGTTTGAAGAGACATACACCGATTCAGCAACGGGCTTAATTAACTACGCAAAACTGTCGGTAGCCAATAACGAGATTCCGCAGGCAAAAGTAGACAGTCTTCCTACGGCGCTCGCCGCAAAAGCAAAGCTAACGGTTTCCGCGTCTGCGCCATCCACTCCAGCAACAGGAGATTTATGGCACGACAGTTCGCAAACTCCTAACCAGCTAAAGTTTTATGACGGCACAAGCTGGATAAGAACAGCGCCGGAGTCATCTTTGCCCACATTTGCCACGGCAAACGCCGGACAATATGTTCGCGTAAACGGTGCTGGCACAGCACTGGAGTATGGCAACGTAGACCTAACGTCGGTCATACCTGTCAATCAGAAGGGTGTAGCAAGCGGCGTGGCAACTTTGGATGCCACAGGAAGGCTACCTTCTGCACAGTTGCCAGAGACACTGGCGACTGACAGCATCTACGAAAAGTTTTCTGGCACTTTGACAGCAGGAAACTTGGTAATGAAGCGTGTCTTCAAGCAAGTTGTCCGCATAGACGGTATATCTGTAAAGCTGGCCTCGGGAACTTGTGACATACAGCTAACCGTAAATGGCTCGGCGGTGACCTCAATATCTCCAGCAACATTTGCGGCAAGCTCAACAATTAACGAGCAAACGCTCGGAACCACAGCGACAGTAACGGCAAACACTAACTCTCAGGAAATAGGCATAAACGTGTCTAACGTAGCCACTCCTGTAGATTTAGAGGTCACAATGGCTGTCTCTATCCTGAGTTCATAAGGAGCAAATTATGGCCTTTGGTAGTCAATATCTTACAAGCGAGTTTGATTTCAGTCCGTTTATGAACTTCGGACAGCCTAGCGGTACTGGCGAAACGAGTGCTCTTAACAACTACCTCAGTAACTCTGTTGGCGGAGAAACCTCAGTGGATCAGCCAAACACCATGAGCAACTTCGGCAGTTTTGTCGGGCCTTTGAACATGGACACGGCCATTTCAAGCGCGCAAGCCAACGCCCTTGCTGGTCTTTCTGGTGTGGTCGCCCCCGGAACTCAAGAAGTGCCAGCCTATATGACGCCGGATGGAAACATTAGCCTCACCTACAACACCTTTACCGATCTAGTCGGTGGCCCCTTTGGAGAAGGATTCAACCCTAACGCATTCGGAAGAGGTGGAAGAGGTGGCTTTGGCTACAACTTTATGGGCGCAAATTTCCCCGCAGGTATGGGGAATCAGACCCAAGACGTTAATGTAATCTTGGACGACGACTACTTCGCCAATCTAGACACGGCAGATCAAGAGGCAGTTACAGAATTGCTTGGCCAAGGAACAGCTACCTTGGCAGACCTGACAGGTAACGCGGCCTTGAACCCAGACTCTCTTGGCGGGGCGGCATATTTGAACGCTTTAAATGCTGGCACTCCGATTGGCGGAACGTCAGTTGATGAAGAGACTGTACCCGCCGCAGTAGACACAGGCAGTGCATTTACAGACGCCGTAGTAAACACCGCAGTAAATACCGTAGACACGGGTTTTACCGGAAAAGGTAGTGACGCTGTTACCGGCCCTCTTTTTAACCCCGCTGAAGGCTTTGTTGACGGTTCTGCTTTTGACTATCTGGCAGGTGCAGAAGGTGTTGATGGAGATTTAGACCTTGAACTGGGAACGGTAGGTGCAGATGTAACTACCGGAGTCGGCAGTCAGGACACTGTAACAACTGCCGGAACTGGAGCTACAACTACAAATGCAGAAGGAGACACCGTTTCTACTGAAGACCCTGCGGTTGTAGAAGAAACAAATGCGCTTGTTGACGCTTTAGTCGCTTATCAAGCTGGCGACATGGATCGACAGACATTTAATGACATGGTTGCGGCGGCTGATCCGGCACTGATTACCTTGGATGTTGCAAATGCTATCAACCAAATCCGTAGCGAAAACTTCAACTTCCTGACCAATCAGTTCAACGAGCAGTACCAAGATTTTGGAGACTCGTTCAACGAGTATGCACTTGCCGTAGCTCAAGGCGTGAACCCGTTTGACAACACGGACACGCTAGGTATCGAAGACTTTTACGACGATCCTACGACAGATATAAACGAAAATATCTACGCCCAACTTGGCAGTGAGGCAGACGCCTTAGACTTGTATCAAACTTATCAACAGCTTGCTGAGCGTGGTGGGCCAAACTTCCTCCGTTCATACACCGACGCAGAAGGCAACGTAGTAGAGATAGACCCAAGGTTTGATCGCGCTGGTCTAACCGAGTTCGACATGGATGACATTCTTGCCAGAAGGGCTAGGCTTATGGGTCTGCTAGACCCGCTGAACGAGGCCAGAGACGCAGAAAACACAAGACTTTCTAACCTCTATGACGCCTTGGGCCAAGAGGGTACTTTGCAGGCTAGCAACCTAGACGCGGTAAATTACTACGACGTAGACCAAATCAATCAAACTAGGAACCAGCTAGAAGCGGCCATTGCCGCGCTGGATGCTCAGTCAGACAATGCTGTCTTTAACCAGAACTATACGCCAGAGCAAGTTGCCGCAATACGGACACAGCTTCAAGACCAGCTAAACAGAATTATCGGCTTTGATGATCCAGAGACAGAAGGATTTGACAGCCCCGGATTCCAACAGCAGTACGACACAGAATTAGCTAGGTTAAATGAACTGAGAGACGCTATAACAACCGAAGCAGGGGAAGCCTATCAGGCAATAACTTCTGGTGACTATGACTTTTCAAACATAGAACAAATACGCGAGTTTGCGGATGATCTGTCCTTTGCACGCGGCGATCTTGCAACAGCCATATCTCCTTTAATTGCTCGCGGCCTCTATGACCCTAACGAGTCTGGAGCCATGACTAGCGCCGATGCCGTGCAGAAAATGCTTGAGCAATACTTTGGCAACTTCGAGCAAGCAAAAGCAAGTGTTGATTCTAATGTCAGAAGTTACGAAGACCTTGCGAGACAGCTAATTAACAGAGCAGAGTCAGGAGATTTTAGGTCAGGGCAACTTCTTAATCAGTTACAAAGACAGTTCAGCGCTCTTTCAGACAGTGTGTCCGGTTTCGGCGGGATAGGCGGTTACACGGGAGATATGACCAACTTGAACGCTCTTCTCTCGGGAGAAGGCGGGATTCAAGGCATACTTACTGGCCTAAAAACTAGAAGGGAAAACGAGCTTGCCAGCATTCTTTCCGACTTCTTGCCAGAAGACGCGAGCATGGGTACTGATGGAGAAACCATACAGAGCTTTAGAGAACTTCTTGAAGGCACAAACCTTTACGACGAAGACGCAATACGCGGCTTCGGAGACAGGCTTCTTGGCATACAAGACAGACTCGAAGGCTTTACTGGTAACGATGAAGCCCTTGAAACAATACGAAATCGCCTCAAAGAACGGGGCAAGAGTGTGCAAGACAAACTGCAAGAACTCAAAGACTACCGCAAAGACCTTGAAAAACAGGCCGCAGACAAGATTAGAAAGTTTAGAACCAAGAAGTTCTACAATCTTTCTGACCTAGACGACTATGAAAGCGAGTTGATGGACTACAGGGATCAGGTAGAGCTATACGATGCCCAGCAAGCCTTCGATGAAATAGATCAGCTTATCGCTCTGATTGAAGGTAGGCGTGGAGACATGCGTGGAGTTTACGCGCAAGGCGATCCGGGCTACACAACCAGCATGCCAACAGGCTTTGGTGGCAGAGCGTACAACCCATTCATGAGCAAGGAGGAAGCAGACAGAGCATACGCAATGTCGCAAGGTTACATGCCGACAGCACTGAGCCAAGGTGGGCAGTACGCGGCAAACCCTTACGCTTTACCAACAGTTAGATTTGGTAGCTAAAAATGTTTGGAGAAATAGTCGGAACTGTAGCTGGGGCGTTTCTCAGCAACCGAGCTAGAAAAGATGCCAAGGCCGCATCTAAGCAACAGTTCGAGCTTGCACAACAAGAGCTTGAGCTACAGCGAGAGATAGCCGCAGATCAAAAAGAACTTGCCGATCAGCAGATGGCGTTTCAGCAAACGTCTTTCGACTATCTGGTTGAGGAAAACGCACGCCGCGCAGAAATAGAAAGACTAAACAGAATAATCCAAGCGCAACAACGCCAGTATCTTATAGACGAGGCCGAGCGAGACCGCATCTTCCTACAGGAAGACAGGCAAGCACAGATAGAAAGACAGATAGCTGAAGACAGAGAAGCCGCGCGGATACAGGCTTTTCAGCTACAGAACATCCTTCGGAACCAGCAACTTGCCCAAGAAGAAAGAGATTTTGTTCAGCAACAGCTAGAAAGAGCGCAAGCTATTGCCGAGGGCGAAAGAGACCAAGACCTGCGTTTCTTTCTCCAGAATCAAGCCAAGGCAGAAATTGAGCGCGACTTCTTAATCAGTCAATTTGAAGGCGCTAGGGATCAGTACAACCAAGAAAGAGCGTTAGACCTAGCGCAGAGAAACGAGATTGCTGGCTCTATATATGACTTGCAAGGAGCCTTGAGGCAGGCCCAAGGCGACCTTGGCCCAATGGCTGAGTTGCCGAGCCTGACTCCAGAGATGATCGACCAAGAGATTGGCCGACGATCTGCGCAATACCAGCAAGACGTAGACAGGGCGGCGCAGGCTGTTGCCAGCGTAGGAGAGGCAGACCTTATACGTCGAGGCATGGATACAGGAACCGCCGCCACACAGAAGCGCGGCGACATAGCGGCACGTCTGGCAGACCAGTACCAAGACGCAAGAGACAGGGCATACGACGACGCCTTGAAATACATTAGCGGCAGGACAGACTCCTTGGCCACTAATGTAAATGCACGCAACGCTCAAAGAGGACAAATACTCGGAGAGCTTCGTGATGTCTACTCTGCTGGCCTACCAGAAATGCTGAGACTGCCGCAGGTAAGAAGCGGCACAGGCGCGTACAACCTGCTTGGCAACATCAAGTCTGGCATCTATGACCGAAACTTGGTCAGCGGGGTCGGGCCTACAAATATGCGCCTGCCCACCGCGCAAACGTCAGATTATCGAAACCTTGGAAGTGGCATGGCGCGTTATGGGACACGCCTTAGCCCGTCGATATTCCGCAATCTGGCAGGTATTGAGTCTGCGGTTATGGCTCCATATACCATGGACAATCTGTCCGCTCCGTCTGCATACGGAGGTGTCGCTGGCGGCGTATTTGGTGACATGCTTCAAGGTTCTACGAATAGATTTAACGCCTACAACGATGCAGGTATAGCGGCGGCAGGACAAGCAGGAAGAGCTATGTCCGACCTATTTAATTACGGTATGAGTGCTGGAAGATTGTTTGATGAGGCATACCCCGACTTTGGCAGTGACCTTGGGAATTTCTTTAAAAATTTAGGGTCGAGCGGTAGCAGTGTGCCAGACATTGGTGGGCCAGCCTTCTAGCGGCTTAACTTGGATTTTTAATTATGTCGATGTTTACAGGATATGCTTACGATGCTTTTAGAGATGCTCGCGGAGAAGTTCGTCGTCGTAGAAGCGAGCTTGCTCAAGCGTTCGAGCAGTATAAGAAGAACAATCCTTATGCCACCTACGAAGATTATCAAAACTTTATTGACTCCCAGCTAGACTTTGGCGAGAACTACCTGCGTGGCGGCGTGGCGTCAGACAACCTGCTTCGCAGGCTTGCCAACGAGAACGCAGAAAGACAGGAAAAAGACGAGCAGTTGACGCGCATGGAAGAAGCCATGCAGAAGCTCAGGCTGGCAGACCAGTTTGGCGATTCTTCTCAAAGGTTTCTTGGTTCAACAGATTCTCTGACAGGAGATCAGGACGCCTTCTTGGGAGCATTGGGAATCAACAGAGCAGACTACGATCCTGCGGCTTTTCAAGATATGTATGGAACAGACCCTCTGGTCAACCTTACAGAAGCCAAGAGAAGCAGTGTGCTTCAAGCCAGAATGGCCGAAATGCAACCTCAAGTAGACTCATACATTGGCAGTCTTGATGGGAACGTGACCGTCGAAAACATAAGGTCAAGGTTTCCAAATCTTATAATGCCTGACGCAGATATTCAGACGCTTATATCCAACGCAGAACAGAATGCCCTTCTGGCCGCAGATGAAATTAGAATGAACTATGTTGATCGGTTTGAGTCGTACTTGGACAAATTCCCCGATGTCGATCCAAAGGTGGCGCTTGATGCGTTTAACGCTATGGCGGGAAGACAGTTGCAAAGCGCGACAGGAAGAAAGGGATTTGAACTTGAAGAAATCCAGCCGCAGTTAGATGCATACACTCAAAGAAAAGCCAGAGAAGAAGAGGAACGCACGCGGGCGGCTAAAGGCAAACTGGCCACACAAATAGACTCGATGTTCTCCAACGAGGCCGTTCAGAGGGCAATCTTAGAAGATAAAAACGACGCTCTGCAAACTCTTGCAATGCAACTGGAGACTCGCCTTACGCCGCAGGAGTTACAAGATGCATTTGGTCTTGACGAGGGACAAAGCATACCTACTGACAGCCCTGTTCTTAAAGAAATATACGACCAGTATTTTGACGTGGCAAAGAACAAGCTGGAAGAAAGCGCCGAAGACAGAAGGCAAGAAATCCGCAACCAAGTTCCGGGTCTGACAACTGCCGCATTAAACGACAATAAAGATAAGCTGGTTAGCTCTGTTCAAAACGCTACTGGCAACGAGAGCCTTGCTAAAGCGATTGTCGCAACTATGAGCAGAGACGAGTTTGATACTAGCTCGCCTGCATACAGGTCTGCATTGAATGCTTTCCGAGAAACTTACATGCGTGGCAGAGACCTTAGCGGCGAGCTAGATGGTGACGACGTAAACGAGCTTGCCCGAGCATTTAGGCAGACAATGCAGGACTATCAGGTTCCAGACATGTCTGGACGGGTTGACCTGCTCCAGCAATCCACAGAGGAACGTAACAGGGTTTATCGGGTTGAACGCCCAACAGATACCATTGAAAGGGAAGTAGCTGAAACCAGAGAAATGGTAGAGCAGGACTTTAAGCCCGTTGTAGACAGGATAAGGATGGCGATTGACTCTGGAAACATAGATCAGGCGTCAAGACTTATTCAGATGTTCCAGATGCAACAACAAGATGTTGCTCTGAGAGTGTCTAGGGCCGCGCAAGATCAATATAACGCCCAACCCAAATGGGCGCTACAGAGAGCGCCAGAAGATTTTGCCGCTCAAATTAGCGGAAGTTTTGCAGAGTCTATATCCCCGTATGCACAGGAAGTGCAAAGAATGGCTGAAGAAGTGACTCAGGCTTTGAATAGCGGGGCGGTTGTAGCGAACGATCTGGTTAGGTACTCCAACGAAGAAATCGCGGCTATGGATCAGATACCTCTGAACCAGCAGAGCGAAAGAATTACTCAGTCCATAGACAGAAACTTGAGCTTGATAGATAGCGTGCTTGATATTCAGTCTGGTGGAGAAATAGCCGAAGAAAGATTTGTTCCTATTCAGATGCCGGGGGGCTTTGTGCAACCTGTCTTTGAAGAAATGAGAGCCTTTACAGGTAGAGGCGACGACAGATTCTTGTCTGTTCAGCAGGTAAACAACGCTCAAGATAAAAAGACCCAGCTTCTTGACTCCAACAATCGCAATAACATTGTCTATAGGCTTGGCGTTTCAACTCCAGAAACAGCGTTTGCTCTTATTGCTGATATGAAAAATCCAGACATTAGCTGGGATGAGATAAGCAGTAAGTACCAGCTTGGCCAAGACTTGAGTCAGGGTGACATAGCTAACAGAAGAAGCCAGTACACCACTGAGGAGCTTCTTGGCTCAGTAGTTCGCCAGATACAAAGGCAGTGACAGAACTAGCCATACATTCCATGAACGGTCTGGCCGAGCATCCGATTTCTTATACCCAGAAGCACGTCACCTCCAAGCTAGTAGTCCCTGCCATAGAGCCTTCTCTCCAAAACCTCTACAAGCAGACCAGCGAGGTCACCGTTGTCTACAATCAGAGCGGCAGAATCGAGTCCGTAACCATTGTAAACACACACAATTATTGGGCTTAGGCAGGACGACCCCCAGACAAATAAAGGGTTAGACTCAGGGCTTGTCATTCTTTAGCTGGAGCTAACCATGGCCTACGGAATCCGTCCTAATTTCGGTGACGATCAGTCTGCTGATACAGATGCACCCACAAACGGATCGACCTACCTAGATATAGACCCCAACCAAGCCCTTTATGACCCCGGTTTTTTGACGGACATGCGGGATTTTCTGGAAGAAAACGGCGAAAGCGCCTTTCTTACAGATGATGAGGTCAGAGACAGGTTCTTTAGTGGCCAAGTCTGGACTAACTTCAACACCGCTGGCGCAGTAAAAGAGGCGGTTCGCAGTTCCGGCTACTCTCCAGAGCAACAAAATCGTAGCGCAAGACTCAATCAGCTATACAACCAGTTCCCTAATCCTTGGGAGCAGGGCGGTAGAGGCTGGGCTGGCGTTGGTCAGGGCGCGCTAGCGGCGGCGGCAGACCCAATTAACTTCCTGTATCCGGCTTACGGAGCGACACAAGCTGGTGCTAGAGCGGCTCGTGCGGCATACGCGGCTGGAAAAAACACTACGTCAGAGGCCATAAAAGCGGGCGTAAAGACAGGC
>MDSY01116923.1_pt1 | contig 55199 bp, 54 predicted proteins | sample 811131 | NCBI WGS metagenome assembly MDSY01 (sample SAMN05326643, study PRJNA326480) | marine metagenome | isolation source: seawater | place: Atlantic Ocean: South West | collected 2010 | reverse complement strand
CTGAAACACCGCCTGAAACACCGCCTGAAACACCGCCTGAAACACCGCCTGAAACACCGCCTGATGCCTCGCCTGAAACACCGCCTGATGCCTCGCCTGAAACACCTCCTGATGCCCCGCCTGATGCCCCGCCTGATGCCCCGTCTGATGCCCCGCCTGATGCCTCGCCTGAAACACCGCCTGATGCCCCGAGCGAGCCTCAAGTTGAAACAAGAAGTGATGCTCAAACTGAAGCTCCTATTGAAATCCCCACTGAACCTAACGATGATGCACAGGATGAAGCTCCGGATGAAGCCCAGGATGAAGCACCTGACAATGAATCATTAAAAGAAGTAGATGTCACTGCTAGTGATGAAGCTGAGGATGAAGCACCTGACAATGAATCATTAAAAGAAATAGATGTCACAGCTAGCGATGAAGCTCAGGATGAAGAACAAGATGAAGAAAAGGAAATGAGTAATCTAGAGAAAGAGTTAACTGTTTCATCGGATGATGATTTTTATAAAAGTGAAGATGAGAATGAAGCAGATAAAGATAATGTTAAGCCAATATTATTATTTTCATATGGTTCAAACCATAAAGCTCAATTACAAGAAAGATTGAATAAAGAAGATGTAGAGCCAAAAAAAGCTTTGCTGGAAAATTATATACGAATATTTGGAGGAAAATCGGAAAATTGGGAATCTGGCGCCGTAGCTTCTATATTAGAAAAAATAGGCGAAACATGTAAAGGATCTTATGTTGAATTGTCTCCAGATGACTTATCTATTTTAGATAAATATGAAGGAATAGAATCAGGTATATATAAAAAAATACAAGTTACAATAAAAGATGAAAACAATGTTGACCAAATTGCAACAACCTATATCATGAATGATAGTAATTGGATTGCTCACCCAAGTATGCGTTATTTGGATGCATGTTGTATGAACATTATACCTTTTTGGCCAGAATTAGATGATAATACAGAACTAATTGTAAAAAATAATCAAAATAAAATTATGGGAATTTATGAATATGAGCAAAAAAAATATATAGAATATGATGATGACAAAGAATATATTGACTCTGTTCCTGAAATAAAATTACACCCTAATCCATTTTGGGAAAAAAAGCAACAAAAAGACCCAAAGTTATTTTATTCTGGCGAAAATCAAGCATTTTCACAGTATTCACGTGCGTGTCAATGGAATATTCGCAGACAGCCAGTTTTAATAACAAAAGAAGAAAAAGAAAAAATAGATAAGGAACATCCAGGGTCTTATGATGGTGCTTTATTATGGGGATCTTCTCCAGAAAATCAACATTATTATATTTGCCCAAGATATTGGAGTTTTAAACATAATGCATCATTACGTCCAGATGAAGTAACTAAAGAAAATATTATTCCTCATGATGCAACCAGCGTAACCGATTCAAATAAAAACTATATTTTTGAGTTTGCAAATAAAAAAGGCATATATGGTAACTATACCCAACCAGGATTACTTGAATCAAAAAAACATCCCGATGGATTATGCTCACCATGTTGTTTTAAAGCCACTCGAGGAGATTCAAAATTGCAAGAAAAACGAAAAGCACAGTGTAAACAATTAATGGAAAAAAAATCTACAAATCAACCATCTGATGCAAATTTTCACAAAACAATTACAACAAGTGATTTTTATATAATGGGACATGATAAATTTCCATTAGAACAAAATAGATGGGGACATATACCATTAATTTTACAAAAATTTCTATCATTTGACAGTTCAAAATGCGAATCAAAAGATAAAAAATCTCTTAATCCAAATATGGGGTGCTTATTGAGACACGGTATAGAAAAAAATGCATTGCAATCATTTGTCGCTTGTATAAGTAGTTGTTATATAAAATATCATCCAAAGAAAGAAATATTATCCATTAAACAAATGAAGGATAAAATAATAGAAATCCTTTCCATTGATACCATTTTACAATATTATAACGGAAATATTGTTGATATTTTTGCATCGGATGATTATGAAAGTATAGATGTATCACCATATCAAACATCTACATTATATGAAAAAATATATAAGGAGAATCCTTTAGGATTTAAAAAAGTAATCTCTGGATTTAATCATTTTATAAAATATTTACAAGATGATACCATAACCATAGATCATACATATTTATGGGATATAATATGCTTACCGAATCCAAATTTATTTCCACAGGGATTGAATGTAATTATAATGGAAAATAGAAACGCGGATTTAACAAATAATATACATGTATTGTGTCCATCTAATTATTATGTATCAAAATTATTTAATAGTTCAAAACCTACTGCATTAATTTATAAAGAAGGAGATTTCTATGAACCAATTTATGTAGTAAGTAATACAGTTACAAAATCTGTTGGTCCGGTGATTAATAAATATAGCATTAAACCAATTGTAAATATGATAGATTTTAATTTAATACCGGGTTTATATTCATTAATTGTAAAAATAATGAAACATCAACAAGAATTATGCTTTCCACAAATAAAATCAAATAATGTATATACATTTGAAAATGGCATTTCCTTAACCACTATGATAGAAAAAATTGCACATAAATATACAATAAAAAAATTAATTATGCATTTTAATCAAAAAATAGTTGGATTAATTGCAGAATCAAACAAAAATAACAACAGTGGATATATTCCTATTATACCATCAGCTTTAATACCAGATTATGAATATGAATTAATTAGCGATGAAATATGGAACGACTATATATTTACAGTTAAGTTTTTGACAGAATTACATAATGAAACTGGTGTCCCTTGTTTACCCGCATTTAAGGTTGTCGATGAAACATACATTGTTGGTATTTTAACAACAACTAATCATTTTATGTCTATTATTCCGCCGGAATTATTAACTAATATTTCAGATGAATTACCAATAGTAAGTGATAAAAATTATATTATTACAGATAAAGAAACATTATATGAAAAGGAGGATAAACAACGAATATTGGATGTAAAAAAATTATCCTTTGAATATCAATTTTATTTTATTTTTAGACGATTGGTAAAATATCATTTAAATATGTTTAAAAATTTTAAAGTTCGATTAAGTATTGAAAAACTAATAGACAATGACAATGAAACGTATTTATCAAAATTTGATACATTAAAAAAGATATTACATGAATTATTAACCCCATTTGTGGATTTTGTTGAATATACGGATGAATCAATTGATAAAATAATGTCTGTTGAGTGGTGTTCTGAAAATTGTGAAGATATATCTTATTGTTATACAACAGATGATATAGCATGTAAGATTATGATACCAATCAATAATTTAATTACAAATGAAAATAATGAAGAATTGTATTATAACCGATTAGTAGATGAAATATTAAGATATAAATTGGTGCAATCTTATATATTTAATCCTATATCTCAATTATTTTTCAAGGAAATACAATATCAAGTTTCAAATAATGAAATATTATTATTACAATCATCTTTAACCCAAGATTATTTTACAAATTTAATTCCCAGAAAAAAAAATAAATATGAAAAGCATAATGTACATGACTTTACTTTATCAGAAAAAACGAACCGTAGTATATCATTAAAACAAGAATTAGACTTAGATGATGTAACAAATAAAGAACCCTTAAATGAAAAGTTAACATCATATTTTAATATTTCTGATATTACATTAAAAAAATATACAAAGCATGATTCTTTTGATATATTAATTATTATTGTAAATGATTCAAATTTATTTTCTGGATTAGAAATAAACAAAAATCAAATAAAGCAAAAATTAATAGATGCATATAAATCATATACGAATGAATATTTGAAAGAAATTTTAAAATTACTGGTGTTTGATGGTAAACAAGACATAGTAGAAAAAATATCACGACAGGAATTAGATTTAGATACAATAATTATGGATGATGCTTACTACTTGACCCCTACTGATATATTATTGTTTTCATTTGAGTATAAAATACCCATATTAATTATTATGGAGCATGATACTACCATAAAAGTAAGTAGTATTATGAAATCCAATGAATATTATTGTTTATTTTATGATAAATCAAACCATGATTTATCTTTATTTGAAACATCATTTACATTATTGATATATAAAACAATTATGAATGAAAAATTATTAACCTTATTAGAAAAAAATAAAGATAATTTTACAGATTATATTCAATCCGTATCTACAATTGGTATGTTATAAGGACGCACATCATATATAATCTTACTTTTTGATTTTTCAAATACATTATTTATACTATATATTTTTCTACCATATTGTGGATTTAATATTTTAAAGGCTTTAAAATGTAAACGTAACGACCTTTTAAATGAACGTTTTTTAACATCATTCAAACCATATAATGTATATAAATAATTATATAAATATTTATCAAAAACAATTAATCTAGCTCTTTCAAATTCAGAATGTAATACAATGTTTGCATAATCATTTAACATATTTTCTAAATAATATACTGCTTTACTTAAAATCATCGTATTAGTTTCATTTATAATAATATAATCTTTAATCATAACTTGATATGTCATTATAAATGGATTTATACAAAACTCATTTTTATAAAAGCCATGAAATAATTCATGAGGTGAAATATGATTATGTAATAAAAAAATATAAAAATTGTATAAATTACACTTTGAAATAGAGATATTTGTATAAGGATTTTTTATTGGTTTACTATCTATAAAAAATTCATCATGATAGGTTAAACTATTGTATATTATTTTTGCTAATTCATTTATACCAAACGTATATTTTGTTTTTTGCTCTATAATTGTAATATAATGTTTTTTTGTATCTGGTATTTCCTCCAATAATAAATTATAATCATTATATTGATTTGCTTTTTTAAATAAAAAAATTCGAATTAATTTTTTAAACCCATTATGTATTCTTTGAAGTTTATAAAATTCACTAAAAAAATATTCAATATACTTATCATGTAATACACTGTATTTTATTTTATTTCTTAAAAAATCAAATTTATTTTTTTCATTATATAAAGATTTTATATCTAATTCCAATATTGTTTCAAATGAAGATGGTGGTTTTTTTTGAATTTCAAATGTATCTTTAAAAAAATCTTTATATAATAGTTTAATTATGTTTTTAGAAAAAGGAAAGTCTTCTATATCCATATGTTTAATACATATTCGTATTTATCTTTAATACTTTATTATTAAATATCAATAGCATATTCATCATCTTCTCCAAGATCGATTGTATTTTGAATAGATGTATTATTTTGAAGTTTTATATTTGAAATAGAACATTCGCCTGTTTCTGAAAGTATTGATAAATCATCTTCATTGGTTTCTTCCTGAATGGCAACTTCATCCAAATCTTTCATCTTATTTATATTTAAATATACATTAAATGCGGATGTGCCAAAATAACCTTGTTGACCACACATTACATTGGCAGATACTCCTCGCATTTCATCCAATTCACCGTGTCTTGCAGCCTTTAGAAACATTTCTGATGTTTCTTCAAAACTAGCTTTTGCTATCGGGCCAATATTATCATTATTAATACCATGTCTAAAGATAGAAACCAATTTTGCATTAGTAGTCATTCTATCACATAATAGATTAATATGATGAGAATTAACATATTCTCCAGCATCTTCAATGACTTCCGTTAATTCATTAAACAATATAGTTCGGGCTGCTTCTATTCCTAAAATTTTATACATTTCAATGATGTTATTTGAAAAGGTGCGTTTAGAATCAATATAGGGTAAAGCTAATACATCAATTAAATTAGAACCAATTGTATCTAACACATATATTTCATTTTTTTCATAATTGCATTTTTCAGAATTAAATTTTACAGTTGTATTTATTTTTCTGGGTGTAATTTGTCCAATATTTTTTATACCACGCAATACAATATTGTTAAGCAAATTATCTTGAAATGCTTTCAAATAGTGAATATGGTCTTCTTGGTCCAAACTAGGTGATTTTTTCTTTTTTAAATTCATACATCTTATTCTAAATACTAGATTATCATCATTATAATCCGAATATACACATGAAATTTCATCTTTATAAATAGTTTTTAATGTAAAATGTATATCTTCCATTGAAATATTAATATTTAACATTTTTGTTTGATCTATTTCAATACGTATAATCCATTTAAGTTTTTCTTGCTCATCCCCTTTATTTACATCACCGCTGCATTCTTGTATAATTTGCTCAAATTCATAATATTGTTTCAATAATTGAGAATCTTTTGATATAAGTGTATTTAAATCATCTGGGTCATATACTATTTCTAATTTTTTTATTAAATCACCCAATTTTGTATGTTCCATATAGGATAATATTTCATAGGCTTTATCTTTTTGTGTTTCATCTTCTTTATTTAAGTAAACAGTAAGAGATGGGTTTTTTAGATTATCGGTAAGCGATAATATTTCTTCAATGCGGGGAACTCCTCGAGTAACACCCGATTTTCCTACACCCGCATAATGAAATGTATTTAGTGTCATTTGAGTAGTTGGTTCACCAATAGATTGAGCTGCAACTATACCAACCATTTCTCCTGGATTGATAAGAGATTTTTTATAACTTGTGAAAATAGTTTCCAATAGTAAATCTAATGCGGCTGCATTAAATCGTTTTTCAAACAACAAATCTCTAGGATTTAAATAAAAGGTATACAATATTTTAAATAAGATAGGTGGTGATATATATTTATTCAAGTAAAATTTTTGATATGCGTCATTGATTTTTACAAATGCTTCATAAGGAGTAATATTTACTAGAGAATTGGATAAATTTAATCGAGACATTGTATTTTGAATAATATATTTGAACGAAATAGGAAGATTTACCGAATTTTCATCTGAAAAAGCAAACATATGTTCTACAATATGATGTTTATATTGTATCATTTCATTAATTATTTTTTTACATATTTCTTTACATTGCTTTTTCTGTTTTTTATATCTTCTTAACGTTTTATCTTCAAATATTGTTTCTATTAATTTATCATTGATTTCAAAATTAAATATAGTATAGATTTCTTCATAACTCATCGATACTATTTCCATTTTTTGAGTTTCTATTTTGGATGTATCAAAATTATTTCCACCATAATTAAATTGTATTATTTTATTTCTGTTATTTCTTACCGTCATATCATATTTAACTTGAATGTCCTCCATACCTTTTACAAGTCTTCGTTGAATATAACCAGTTTGACTCGTTTTTACAGCAGTATCAATAAGACCTACCCTACCACCCATAGCATGAAAGAATACTTCTGTTGGAGTTAATCCATGAATAAATGAATTTTCAACAAATCCTCGAGCTTCAGCAGAATCATCAAATTGTGAATAATGTGGCAATGTTCGATTGGTATAACTATAAGGTATTCTTTTACCATCTATGGTTTGTGGTCCTAAACATGAAATCATTTGTGTAATATTTAAATTTTTTCCTTTTGACCCACAATCAACAATCGTAACAAATCGATTGTCTTTGCTTAAACTTTTCATCGCTGTTTTTTCTGCTTTTAACATGGCCGCATTTAATATATTATTTACTTGAATCTCAAATTCTGCTTCATTTGAGCGTCCTGTTTTGTTTTCAAAAATATTCAAGTGAAATTGGTCTTCTATATTTTTAATATCTTTTTTATGCTCAAAAATTACTTCATTAATGGAATCATTAATTGCATCACTTGTAACTAAATCACTGATACCAACACTAAACCCACTTGTTTTCATGTATTCTGTGACAATATTTTGAATATCATCAATAAATTCTTGCGATGTTTTATTTGAAAAATCATTGGCAATTCGCTGAATCAATCCCTTTCCTCCCGACCCAAAAACCCCTTTGTCTATATGACCTCGTATATATTTTCCATTTTTAATTTCTAATACACCATTGGATGTGCTGTATTCATCTCCTTCTCTAAACATTTTATTTACCTTATACTCTAAAGTCAATGGTGGAAGAATTTGAGATAAAATGTCAAAATTACTAATTTTATTTTTTGTAAAAATATCCCCCGTTAATTTATCATATTTACATAATAGATTCATTGCTTGCAATGGCGTAAAACTTACATTCTTTCTAGTAAACCGGTTACTTCCTAGTAATGAATCTTGAAAGATTCCAATAATAGATTTATGATTCGCAGGACTAATGAGTTGATTATTTACAGCGGCTAAATACAATAACTCCATTTCGGCTTCATCGTCTTGAGGCATATGTAGATTCATTTCATCACCATCAAAATCTGCATTATATGGTTTTGTATCTCCTACATTCATGCGAAATGTATCACCTATGTGCATAATTTTTACAATATGTCCCATCATAGACATACGATGTAATGATGGTTGCCTATTAAATAATATGGTATCTCCATCTATCATATGGCGATGTAATATATCACCTTCTTCTAATCGAATCGAATTTTTATCAAAGTATCGCAAAGATATAGAAGACCCGTCTTTTTTCTCTAATATTTTTGCACCAGGCCATGTATCGGGTCCATTTTTAGCCATTTTTAAAAGATACCGCATATTTTTATCATTTACAACTACTGGTTTTGTTATATTTTTAGCAATTTTCAGTGGAACACCCAATTCTTTAATTGATAATTCAGGATCAGGGGTAATGACAGACCTAGCACTAAAATCAACACGCTTTCCCATTAGATTACCTCTAACTCTACCAGGTTTACCTTTTAGTCTTTCACTAATAGATTTTAAGGTTCTCCCAGACCGCTGAGTTACAGGTGATGCTCCAGGTAATTTATTATCTACCATCGTAGCAATATAATACTGTAATACCGTAGTCCAATCTTCAATGATATTACTAGGAACACCTTGTTCTATTTTTTCTTTTAATGTGGTATTTGTTTTAATAATATTTACAATAATATGACTAATATCATCTTCACTTCTTTGTTGAGCATCATGTTTTACAGATGGTCTAACCGATGGTGGAGGAACTGCAAAATTTTGACAAATCATCCAATCGGGTCTAGACCATAATGGAGAAAATCCCATAAAAGATACATCTTCATCTGATATACGTTTAAACACTTTTAGTAAAATTTCTGGAGTTAATCTTAGATTAATTTTTTCATTTTCAGTATCATCTCCTGTTTCTAAATTGCTCCATTCTGCATATAATGTAGCCAATCCTTCTTTTTTAATTTTATTGGGTTGTTTATATCCACATCCATTTTCTATATCTTCACCACATCTTTTAATTTTACTTGCCAGTTGAAATACTTCATTCCATCTTTTATCACTTGGTAAATCTAATAAATATTTATATTTTTCTTTACTAATCAATAATTTACTACACTTTTTACATACACATCGTGATATTTTAATAATTGTATTTAAATATTGAATATAAAATACCGGTCTTGCTAACTTAATGTGACCAAAATATCCAGGAGTTTGTATGTAGTCTAATCCATCTGTAGGGCAAATTAATCCTGGGTCTAATACACCCATTCGAGGGTCAAATAACCCACCAATTACCGGTTTAGTTCCAATATATGTATCTCGGGATGTAATCTCTGCCACTGAATTTCTAAGAATTTCATCCGGACTCATTATACTAAATTGAATTCCAACGATTTTAGATGGTTGTTGTTTTATTTTTGATGACATTCTTTATATTACATCATATATTTTTATATAGTTTCAATTATTAATTAATATAATTATAATTGAAACTATATAAATATGTTTTAGAACATTAAACATGACTAAATCTGACCATAAGAAGAAGCTTCGTTCAAAACATGGAAAAAAGAAGAAGCGGGAAGAATCTTCTGACTCCTCTTCATCGGAGGAAGAAGAAGAAATTATGATTGATTCTACAGAATACAAGGAATTGTTAAATAAACTATTTCCATCAAAATATATGAATAATAAAGTGAAAAAGAATAAAAAATCGAAAGAATCAAAGAAAAAAAAGGATAAAAAGAAAAAGTCGCGAAATGATGAATCTAGCGATGAATCTAGCGATGAAGAAGAAATAGAAGATGGAAAGATGCAAAAACTAGATATTGTATTTACAATTGCAGCACCAGAAGCAGATGAATATTATGATGAAGAAGATGAATATGATGAAGAAGAAGAAGAATATTCAGATGACGAAGAAGAAGATTCAGATGACGAAGAAGAAGATTCAGATGACGAAGAAGAAGATTCAGACGACGAAGAAGAGGATTCAGATGACGAAGAAGAGGATGAAAGTGATTCGTCCTATGTGCCGGAAGAAGAAGATGAAGAGGAAGAAGAAGATGAAGATGAAGATGAAGAGGAAGAAGAAGAAGAAGATGAAGAGGAAGAAGAAGAGAATGAAAAGGATGAAAAAAGTAAGAAAAAATCAAAGAATAAAAAAGTAAAAAATAAATCTAAATCAAATGAAGTAGAAAAAAAGAGTAAAAAATCAGATTCTAAGTTGCGGCGGAGTGAACGTTTATCATCAAAAGAAGTAATTCAAAAATTTAAAACAATGGGAGAAGAGCTAAAAAAACGTGATAAAAAGAATAAAACATTGGAAAGTTTTATTTCAGGAACAGAGTCAATAGAAAAAGAGTTTTCAAAGAAAGAAAAAAAGAAGCAAAAAAAGAAGCGAACAAAGAATTCAAATAAATTCCAGGAATTAACTAAAAATAAAAATCTAAATGATATGAAATATTTCAAAGATAAATTGGATTTAGAAGTGCAAGAAAAAATCTTGCAAGAATTGCAAGATATATCTAAATTGACTTCAACTACGGTTCCTCCTCGTATTCAATTATTGCAATCAGATATTCCTCAAAAATTTAAAGCACCGGCTTTTAGAAAGATAAATGCATTGCGTTATTTATCTCCTGGGGCGGGAGAATATTATAAAGTAAAAAATTGGGTAGACATGTTTATGCAAATACCATTTAATAATCATAATACACTTCCGGTCAATATAAATGATGGACTAGAAAAGTGTCAAGAATATATGGAAAATGCGCAAAAAACATTAGATGACGCGGTATATGGAATGAATGATGCAAAAACGCAAATTATGCAATTGGTTGGTCAATGGATATCGAATCCATCTTCTTGTGGAACTGCAATTGCAGTGAAAGGTCCTATGGGGACAGGTAAAACAACTCTTTTGAAAAATGGTGTAAGTAAGATATTAAATCGAGAATTTGCCTTTCTGGCATTAGGTGGCGCGACGGATGCTAGTTTTCTGGAAGGTCATTCCTATACCTATGAAGGGTCTATGCCGGGTAAAATTGTAGATATTTTGATTCAGTGTAAATCATCGAATCCAGTAATCTATTTTGATGAATTAGATAAAGTAAGTGATTCACCAAAAGGGGAAGAGATTATTGGAATTTTGATGCATTTGATTGATACCAGTCAAAATACGCAATTTCATGATAAATATTTCGCAGAATTGGATTTTGATTTAAGTAAATGTTTATTCATCTTTAGTTACAATGATGAATCAAAGGTAAATCCTATTCTTAGAGATCGAATGTATAAAATAGAAACAAAGGGATATAATGTAAAGGAAAAAACTACTATTGCCATGAATTATTTACTACCTACAATCATTAAGGAGATTAACTTTAAATCAGATGATATTATATTTGAAGACAGTTTAATTGAATTTATAGTAGAAAAGTATACAGATAAAGAAGAAGGTGTTAGAAACTTGAAAAGATGCTTGGAAATAATCTACACGAAACTTAACTTGTATAGACTTATGAAACCAGGTTCAAAGTTATTTAATGAAGATATGGCAGTGAAAGTAGAATTTCCATTTACAGTAACGAATGAAATTATATTGAAATTGATAAAATGTAAAAAGGATGAAAAAGGATATCTTAATATGTATTTGTAGCATTTCCCGCACGTTTAGAGAGATGCATTATTTGTTCATGAGTTAAACAAGCACAGCCTTGTTCATTAGAATAAACGGATGGGCAACACTGTGGTTTAAAATAATTATTTAATAAAAACATTTTTTTACTGTTTTTTAAATCATTTTTTAATATTTGTTGACTTGGTGCATCTAATTTATCTTGATATTTCATTTCTTCCGTATAATTATTTGCTTTATATATCCAACTACTATAACGATCATCATCCTCATGTGGTATAGTTTGATAGCTCAGTTTTTTTGTAAAGTTTTCTTTTATAGGATGTGCCGATAAAATAATAATTAAAAGTAATAAACAAATAACGCATATAGAATTTCTAGTTAATTTCATATTATATAATACATTAGATATTTTTATCAATATATTGTTTTATATCTTCGTTAAACCATATATCCATGATAGAATTATAATCGTATAATTTACATGATGATAGTTGAATTAAATTATTAGAACTTATAATATGATATAATGGTTGCTTTCCTATCCACTTCTTTGATATTTCTTTACCATAATGTAATACTTTATTATTTGTCTTAAATACTAAATTATTGCTTCCTTTTATTTTTTTCTCTGAATATAAATAAGTATCTAATGGTTCTGTTTTAATAATAGCTTCTACAATACCATTATTTTTTAATACCATACCTGGCTTTAAAAGACATATTGGTATAGGTTCATCTGAATGCAATACGGGTATTTTTGTATCAGATGTTAATCCTCCATTAATTAAATGTTGTTTATTATAAGGTATATCTTTGCTTAATTTCTCTCTATCTAAATAAGTCAATTCATCCCAATCTGTAAAAATATGATTTTTTATCTTAATTATTTTATTACTTGTGCTAATACAATATATATAAGGTTTATTATACTTAGGAACAAAAATACTTAGGGGATGCTTACTTGACTTTACAAATGAGTTTGTCTCTACATTATATACTAAATGTGATTCTGAAACACATATTTTATTTATTGTATACATTTTTTTATCACATTTACATTTCATAAATGCGGTTACAGTAGACCCATCATGTAACACGTCCCCTACCACAATGTCCTTAATGTATTTTTCCTTGTTTTCTTTTAATACTATAATAGTATCTTCATCAAAACAACTAGGTTTTCCTGGTTTACTTGGCGGTAATCTTGGAGCGGTTGCATTTACGTTAAAAACAAGCATTAGAAATTCATTATACATTAATGCACCCGCAGCAATAATTAAAAATAATACTAAAAAAGTTAATGCAATTACATAACATATTGCGCCTAATACTTTAGTTATCATCGTAGGTTCTGGAAATACAAATAGTGCAATACCTAACATGATCCATGCAACAATAATAGGCGTACAAATAATTAATAATCCATTAAATGCTTTATAGGCGGAAACAAAAAAACTTTGAATTGTATATAAGATAGACGTTATAAAATGACTTATAATTGGAAAAATTGCTGTCAATTTATTAAAAATATCCATAAACACATATTGTGATTTAAATAAAACTCCACCCGTTCCTGTTTCAGTTTCATCTCCAGATGAAGTGGTTGAAGTTAATCCCGGTCCAGCTAATCCACTTAATCCGGCACTAACCATTCCTAATTGTTTTGTGAGTTGAATTTTTGTTAGAGATAAGTTTGTGCTTAATTTTTTTAGACTTCCATTCAGATTTCCAAGACTATTTACTTGCATATTTGATAATTTAATTGCTGGCATGAGTTTCATATTTCGAATTTTACTTAATAAATCAACTACACATTCATTATAATTATTGGCAGTAGCTTCAAATTCATTCTGATCCGCAGGTTTTGTAATCCATCCTGACCAAAATATATAATTTGGTTTACATTTATTTACATCCCAGTTAGCTTTTATTAGTTTATAATATCTTGTATAAAATAAATAAGATAATAATATAAAAAATATAAATAATATTAAAACCATTACCCAGACATATAAACCATATTTTTGAAAATATGTTTTACTTTTATATATTTTATTAATTGTATTATTTATGCTCATAATATATTATAACATTTATTTAATTAATAAAAACTATCGCTATCAAAATGAATATCAAGCATGGCATTAAAATGTTTTAATAATAGTAAATATTGAGTTAAAATCATGTGATATAATGAGTTGTGATATCTTCGTAATGTATTTAATTGTTTATTTGATATGTCGGTTGTTTTTTGAATTTTGCATCTATATTTATTTTTCACTGAATATGTAACACATTTATTAAACTGATCTGCGGTAGCTTGTGCAGGATTTTTTTCATTTGTTTTTAACCATCCAGAATAATATAAATATTTTGGATTACATTCTTCTACATCTTTATTATACGAAATATATTTTCCAATTGTTTTGAGTCTAATGTTTATAACAAGCACAAGCCATATAATAATAATACATATAATAATGGCTACATTACCAGACCCTTTAGAAAATCCATTTGGATTATTATAAACATCTTTTAAAGAATTACTAATATTTTCAATACTCATTTAATAAATATTTACATTATATTTATTAAACTTTATGATTATCTTCCCAATCATGAAATATGATATTTTGTATTGGAATTAAATGATTTGATGTGATTAAACAGTATAAAAAGTCTGTTTTAATATTTGTTTTTATAGCATCTGGGTGTTGAGATACAAAAATAAATTTATTTTTATAATACACTAAATGAGTTCCTGAAACAATAACAGTATTTAAATTATATAATGTTTGATTATTTTCAAGTTTGAGCACACCAATTACTTTAACATTGGGTAAAAGTATATCATTTACTTCTATATTTGATATTTTTACAGACCCTTTAGTTGTTTCTAAAATAGTATCTGGATGAAAACAGCTTGTTTTATTAAATAAAAAGCGAATAGGATTTTTTAAAAATGTTTGAGATCTTCTTCTTTGATTTCCATCCATTGTTGTAAATCCAGAAATAGCTGACAAATTTTTAATAACCCCAACAGCTTCACTATTAAGAACAGATTCTCCTATAATAGGTAAAGCTGCGACTGCTTGTGCAAATGCAGACACAGTTCCTGTCATTTTTGCGAATGCATCTCCGAGGGTTAATCCCCATTTTGTGGTTAATAAAGACAAACTTGTTACAATATCACCTAAATCTTCTATCATACCCGACCCGCCACCTATCCCCGCTCCGTCGCCACCACCGCCACCACCGCCACCACTTTCCATGCCAGGTGCTGGTGTGCTAGGTAATCCATCTGGCCCTTTACCACCAGCTACCATAGATGGCATTACTACTTCTTTCATACTTGCTTGCGAACTTAATATACCTTTTTGCTGTGAATTTGTTTCTGAATTTAATTCATTCATTTTTTCAAAATTCTTAAAAATAGGCTCCATAGAATCTTCCATAGCTGATTGTTGCATGGTTGCAACACAATCCGTAAAATTTTTTTGTGGGTCTTGGCCAAATAATTCTGCGGTTGGAATTGCTAAAGGATGACATTTATAATCAGACCAATTTTTTTTGAGTCCAATTATAGCTTTAAAATAAACATTTAATAATATTAATAATATAAATAAGGTTATAATAAAAAATAAACAACTTCCATCACCCATTGATAAAATATAATAAGATTTTAAATTTTTTTATCTACGGTATATTGATTACTTTTTATATTTTTTTCTGCGTGATTTTCTTTTTTTTCTTTTATATCTTTTTTTTTTTTGTGTTTTTTTTTTTTTTTTTTTTTTTCGATGACTTATTTTCTTTTTTCCTCCGCCGCTAGAAACGCCACAAGAAGATGAGCATGTAAAACAATCAGCATTTTTTTGATTTATAAGAGCTTGAATTGCGGTATCATTTCCAGCTCCACCATCTACTAAAACGGTATTTTCAGCACATATTGCTCCACAATCTGGCATATTATATTATACAAATATAAAATATAAAAGTAAAATATAATATTATATATAAAATGAATCACGAACAAAGATTAAATCTAAGCAAAATGATGAAAGAATTTGATGTAGTAGACCAAACGCAAAATATACGTTCATTAAAACACAGTGAGCAAATTCGCATAAATGTAAATCAAATACTAAAAATACAAAAAATGAATCCATCTTTATCAAAAGACCAACTAGAAGATATATGTTTAAAAGAAAATACCTTTTTATTTACAAATTATACAGATATATACAATAGACTCATAAAAAAGGAATTGGATTTAAAAATATTATTTAGCATTATACAATGTTTAAAAAAAATAGAAGATGGTGATTGTAATCAACAAGAAGCATCATTTGAAGTAGGTAGTTTGTTGAAAAAAATGTATATAGATAGTGCTCTTAAACAATCTGAAAAATTAGATAAAATTAATGATGAAATACCTTCTATTATACAACCACATAAAGCAATTTCTTGGAATGATTATAAAAATAAAAACTAGATTTTTTTATTTATTTATATATATATGAATTTTAATATTAATCAATTAGGTCTAGGTATATTTTTTCTATATTTTGTATTAATTAGTGGGTCATGTAGTAAAATAATGAGTTGTAGTTTACAAAGATTTATTGAATCATCGGTCATTTTTAAACATATTATAATCTTTTTATCCATATTTATTTTTACCTTTCTTTTAAATTGGTACACCATAGATTCTTTAGTTGTTTCCGAAGGAATGGAAAATAAAAATGATAATTCTTTTAAATACTTAAATGATTCATTGTTATATAGTATTTTTATATATGTTATATTTGTTATATCTACTAAAACAGAAGCTTTATATTTATCCATATTTTTAATTTTATGTATTGTATTGGTATTTTCAAAAGTATATCTTAAAGCAAAAAATAGTAATATAGATAATTTAACAAATTTAGGTTTATTTTCTAGTTTTTCAGATATTAAAAAGTCATTTAGTCAAGATGAAATGACAATTGATACTGTTGATGTTTTTGTTAGTAGAGCCATATTTATTCTATATATTTTATCTATTGTTGTATTATTGGTTGGATTTGTAAAATATTATATAAGACAACGTAAAGATCATTTTAGAAAATGGTCAAATGTAACATTTATATTTGGTAATAATCATTGTAATATGTATTAATTAAAACCTATACAGCAAAATGCGCATAATATCATCCATAATGGAGTATTGGTTGAATATAAATTTTCATTTGTTCTTTCTTCGTCAGCCCCCCATAAACCATCACCATAATATGTGCCATATTTTTGACCTTTATAAGCCTTTCCTTCATTTTTTTTATAAAATTCCTTAGATACCATTATATTATAAAAAATATAATATAATGTTCAAAAATAATAAAGTTGAATATAATATATATTTACATAGCAAGAAGCATATGAAATTATTAATAGTAGAGTCTCCTGCAAAATGCAAAAAAATAGAATCTTATCTTGGAAAAGACTATAAATGCGTTGCAAGCTATGGACATATTACAGAATTGTCATCATTATCTCAAATAAATATAAAAAATAATTTTTCACCTAGCTTTATTCATGCAAAAGAAAAATCTAAACAAATCAAACTATTACAAAAAGAAACAAAGGCAGCATCAGAAGTAATATTGGCAACAGATGATGACCGAGAAGGAGAAGCAATTGCATGGCATATATGTAATATATGTAAATTGTGTGTTAAAAAAACGAAGCGAATTATATTTCATGAAATTACAAAAACGGCGATACTTCATGCGGTAGAAAATCCTACTTATATAAATATGAATGTTGTGCAAGCCCAACATGCAAGACAAATATTAGACTTATGTGTTGGATATACTGTATCTCCAGTGCTATGGAAATATATAGAACATGGATTATCAGCTGGAAGGTGTCAAACGCCTGCTTTACATTTAATATATGAAAATGAAAACATAAATCGAGAAGAAATTATTACATACGATATAAAAGGTTATTTTACATCAAAATTTATCCCATTTGCATTAAGAGAATCCATGGATGACCCAAGTGATTTTTTAGAAAAATGTAAAACACATAGTTTCATGATTCATATATCAAAACCAAAAGAAATCAAGAAATCTCCACCAAAGCCATTTATTACAAGCACATTGCAGCAAAAAGCAAATCAAGTATATCATTACAGTCCTAAGCAAACCATGACGTTATGTCAAAAATTATATGAACAAGGATATATTACTTACATGAGAACAGATTCGTCTAGCTATAGTAAAGTATTTATCAAACAAGCAGAACAATATATTGAAAAAAAATATGGAAAGGAATATATTCGAAATGATATTGAGAAGTTAGAGACAAATCAAGGCAAGTCCGGACAAGAAGCACATGAAGCGATTCGTTGCACAACTATAAGCACCATACATTTACCAGATACGTTTTCACCTCAAGAAAAAAAAATGTATTCAATCATTTGGACACAAACGGTAGAAAGTTGCATGATGAGTGCACGTGGATTAAAACTAGTTGCTACTATAACTGCTCCAAATAACAATGAATTTTATTATGAATCTGAACTCATTTCTTTTATGGGGTGGATGATGGTTCAAAATAAACCCATAGAAACATATTATATATATTTGTTAAATATAAAAGAAGGTGAAATAAAGTATGAAAAAATAATAGCATCTCAAGTAATGAAAGGTGGTAAAACTCATTTTAGCGAGGCTCAATTAATTCAAGCATTGGAGAAAAAAAATATAGGTCGACCATCTACCTTTTCAAGTATTGTGGAAAAAATAAAAACAAAACAATATGTTAAAAAAATGGATGTACAAGGAAAAAAAATGCTATGTAAGCAGTTTGAATTAATGAATGATAATATAACCATAAAAGAAGAAGAAAAGACATTTCAAAGTGAAAAAAATAAATTAGTCATTCAATCAAAAGGCAAAGAAGTAATACAATTTTGTTATACATATTTTGAACCATTATTTAATTATAATTATAGTGAAAAAATGGAATGCATGTTAGATAAAATAGTAACAAATGATATTTTATGGTATATGATTTGTAAAGAATGTTATGATTTAATTCAAGAGTCTATTAAAACAATTAATATATCTCCTAATAAAAAAAATCACACGAAGCATATAGGTATATATAAAGATAAGGAGCTTATTGTTAAAAAAGGTAGATTTGGTTATTATGCTGATTGGGGGGGAGCAAAAACGTCACTTAATCATTTAGGAGATATAAATATAAATGATTTAACATTAGATATTTTAAGTAATTATTTAGAGAAAAAAGACACCAATATTGTAAGAAAATTAAATGCTGAATTAAGTATTCGAAAAAGTAAATATGGAAATTACATCTTTTATAAGACTCCAAAAATGAAGAAACCAACCTTTTATAAATTAGATAAGTTTAAAGATGATCCAACTACATGTAATGTTGATGCATTAATCAATTGGATATTTACCGAGTATAAAATATAATTACATATATATAAATGGCAGCTCCTGAAACAAATGTTAAATTAGAAGATTCAAAATATAATCTTGTAAATAATGATTATGTATTTTCAGTATTTGCGGGATTTTGTTTATTAGGAAATGTAATTAAAATTTATTTTGGAAAAATACAACCAGATGGATCAAGTGGACCCGCTTCTGCTACTTTATGGGGATATACAATCATATGTTTTTCATTAATTACTATATTATTTGTAGCCACTACAATTGGCAATGATAAACCTTTTGAAAAACTATTATCATCTGGTTTGCCAGTTATGTTATTATTACTATTATTATTATGGACAATCAGCTTAAATTTAAAATACTATGATAAAATAAATAAAGGATTAGTTGCGGAAGAATATTATACTTGGTCTAGAGTATCCACAACGATTACTATATTTCAAATGGTATTAATTATATTATATGTAAAAAACGTCTTTTTTAAAAAAATACATAATTTACCAGTTCCCAAAGGTTCTGATAAGGGTATGGTGGCGGGATACTTTTTAGTATTGTTAAATTCTATAACAATTGGTATACAGCAAATTGTATTAGATTATTTTACAACAGATGGTTAATTATTAATAAATTTAAATGATAATCCATATGCATCTTGAGTTTCCCAAATACCTGATATTTTTATAACAAATTCGCTAGACTTTTTATTTTTATTTGTAATAATATAATTATTTTTTAATTGCTCATAACATAAAAAACGTCTCATTTTTTTTATATTGATTTTATCTAATAAATTCTGTTCTAATGCATAAAGATTGTCTATGCTTGATTTGTTTTTTAAATAATTAAATAAATATTTAAATTTATTATTTCCAATTTGCATACATTTTTCATATTCAATGGATATATGTAGATATAATCCATTCATTGTAAATAACCAATTAGAATACAATATTTTTATAAAATAACTATGTTTAATAATTTTATTTCGTGTTGGTTCTAGGAATATGACATCATTTATATTGTAATTATTCGTGCTTAATAATAGTGACATTATTAGTATATATAATATATTGTTTAAATATAAACAATATATGTATACATAAATCATCAATGAAATTTTTAGAATCTCACTATGATCATTATATTACAAATATTAAAAAAAAAAACATACATAGAAAACTTGAAAAATATTACAATTGTTTACCAAAAGATATAACATCATTAAAAAATATTATATTTTATGGACCAAAAGGTTCCGGAAAATATAGTCAATCTTTATATTTAATCGAAAGATATAGTTCATCGAATTTAAAATATGAGAAAAAAATGAATATAGAATTTACAAGTAATAAAGATTTACATTATGATTTTAAAATTAGTGATGTGCACTATGAGATTGATTTGGAATTGTTAGGATGTAATTCAAAAAATATATGGCATGATTTTTTCATAAATACATTGGATGTTATTTCAACGAAAGAAAATAAAACAGGTATTATATTATGTAAAAATTTTCATATGATACATAATGAATTAATCGATATATTTTATAGTTATATGCAAAGCAAAAATAATTTATTAAATGTAATTTTTATTTTAATTACCGAGCAAATAAGTTTTATACCGAATAATATAATCGAATGTTGTAATGTTATTTATGTTCCAAAACCTAGTGCATGTCAAATGAAAACAATTGGTGCATTTAAAACCATTCATTATGATAATTTAAAATCAAAAAAACTAAATATTGTAAATAAATATACGACTGAAAAAGATTATTGTGATGAAATATACTTACATATAGTAAATATAAAAGAACTATCATACAGTAAATTACGGGTATTATTGTATAACTTATTAATATATAATTATGATATATATAATTGTATAGAATACATCGTTGGTAAGTTAATCAAACATAATGCATTTAAAAATAGTGCACAAATAGAAGATTTAATTATAAATACTCATATGTTTTTTAAATATTATAATAATAACTATAGACCAATATATCATTTAGAGAATTATATATTATATTTAATTATAAAGGTAAATGAATTATAAAAAAGCGTGTGCTATTTTAAATATTAAAAAACCAATCCATAATGAAAAAATTAAAAAGGCATATAGAAAATTAGCTCTCCGTTATCATCCAGATAAATCAAAAGATGAAAATAGCTCTATACATTTTCAAGAAATAAACGAAGCTTATTTATTTTTACAAGAAAATGATGAGCATGTTCCGAGTGTTTTAACCTCTTTATATGATATTTCTTCTGAGTTATGCTTTAAAATATTGTCTCAATTACCGGATGAATCGTTAGCTCAGATATATATGTATTTAAAAAAACAAGAAAAGTATTTGAATCATTCTATATTAAATTATATGCTTAGTATATTGAATGAAAAAAAGGTCATAGAATTAAATCCTACCTTAGATAATTTATTGAATCATGAAATCTACAAATTAAACGTGAATGACAAGACGTATATGATACCTTTATGGCATGATGAATTAATATATTCTGAAAAATTTAAAGTATTATGTATTCCACAATTACCTAATCATGTAACCATTGATACATATAATAATCTTATTGTTCATATTACTATAAAAAATAAGAAAAAAAAAACATATGAATTCAATCTTGGTAAAAAAAAGTTTCACTTTATATTAAATGATAAAGCATTATTTGAAAAAAAAATTATTTTTAAACATATAGGTATTCCTGAAATACATTCTAATATTTATAATGTTGAGAATAAAATGGATATTATTTGTATGTTATCTTTTGACTCTTAACTTTCAGTTGAAGCCTTCTTAACCACACGCTTCTTCTTCTTTGGTGCTGGAGGTGGGGTTACTTCTTCTTCCTCTTCTTCTTCTTCTGCTGCGGCTGATTCTACCTCTTCTTCTGCTTCTGCTTCTGCTTCTGCTTCTGCATGATTAGATTCGGCCACAATTTCTTCCTCATCACTATCTTCTACATTAGGTGATTCGTTTGTATCATCCATCCTAGATGTATCCGACGCTAGAATCTTTCGGTCTTCTGAGGATAGAGTAATATGACACTTTCCCTTCAAAGTTTCCTTAGGCTTCACTACAGCCTGATTCAGCTTCCATGTTACACCAAACTTACCATTTGCAAACCAAATTCCACCACACGTAATCAAACATGAAATATTACTACCCTTTGTAATGATGGTTTCTGGTTCACCGCTACCTTCTTCATCTGGAAACAACTGATTGCCATCCATGCTATACAGTTCAAAATTATACTGTCCTTCCCAACAAGGCATCTTAATTCGCAAATTAGGAGGACGACTCAAATCCTGTTCACCCGTTTCCTGATTCTTAGGATAACGCAACATAGGAGTCCAAAGAGCATCAATTACTTCAGCGCTAGTAATCTTCTTACCAAACCAATCCTTTGAATTTTCCAATGCATCTGCCTTAATTTTATCTTCCATTTCCTTAAATGCAGTCAAAGCCTTTTCTGCATCCTCTGTCTTGAAATCATCCCGAGGAAACTGTAGACTAAAATCATAACTATTATCCTTTCCTTCATTCTCATATACATTTACACCCCACGTCAACATAGTTGGGGTCTGAAGACGCAAAGCCTTCTTTGTATTTGAATTAATAAGTCCTACACTCTTCCCCCCTGCCGAATTTGCCTTGGGCTTGGTGTAACTAAGAGATTGAGCACTGAAGTTGGTCGCGTTTACAATAGAACTAGCCATGTTAATGTATACATTACATTAACCTTTAAATCAATTTTATTTTTAATAAAGCATGATTAGAGTATTATAAAATTATTTAAATAAATACATTTATAATATATAAAGGCATGAATAATATAGAGAAGTATTTCGAACCATTGGTCGATATACGCCGAAAAAAAGTCGAAAGATTCTATATACCACCCCAAAAACAGTATCAAATGATTCATGATTATAATTATACTATTAGTCAAATGAAAGAAATATGTAAATATTATAAAATCAAATTTAAATCTAACATTAAAAAAAGTGAACTCCGAAATAGATGCTATCATTTTATGAAATTTAATCTATTTTCATCACGGTTACAAAAAATTTATCGGAGTCACTTAATACATCTTTTTAATAAAACCCAAGGAATATGTAAATTTAATCGGAGTAAGTGTAATAATGTGGATGATTTTTTAACTACCGAAAAAATGAGTGAAATATCATATTATTACTTTGTTAGTTATTTAGACGAAGACGGATTTTCCTATGGATTTCATTTGTCTTCATTATATAATTTATTTAAAAATAATGATTATAAAAATCCATATACAAGAAATTATTTTTCAAACGATTTTGTTCAAGATGTATTTTATCGGATTCATTTAAATCAAATTTTGAAATACAATAAATTAGAGTATATAAAAAAAGAAGATATATCTACATTGCATGCAAAAACTGTAACATTATTTCAAAAAATGGATGAATTAGATAATTATACGAAAATAGAATGGCTGACAGATTTAAACATAAATAAATTAATATTATTATTTAGGGAATTATATGATATATGGAATTGGAGAGCCCAGTTAACATTAGAAGTAAAAAAACAAATATGTCCGCCAAATGGTAATCCTTTTTCTAATGTAAATATGCATTTATTAAATAATTCAAATATTCCGAATGATTTAGAAAAAGCGTTTATTTATAAAATAATATTAGTAGTAATAGACAGACTCATTAATACAGGTCATAATAAGGAAGAAAATCAAAAAATGGGAGCATTATACGTATTGTCCGCTATTACATTGGTTCATACAGATGCGGCAAATTCTCTACCATGGTTATATCAATCCGTAGCACATATCGGTTGAGATTTTAAATAATGAATACAATATATTAATATACCCTATAAAGCACTTAAATAGAAGACATATGATATACTATAATGCCTGCGAAATCCACTAAGTCCTCTTCTAAGACCCCCACTAAGTCTGTTGCTAAGGCGGCCGCCCCGCCTGCCCCTGTTGTTGCTGAAGAAAATGCGGTAGTTGAAGCTTCTTCTAGCGATGTTGTTCTCGATTCGATGACTAACTTTGGAGCTAAGCTTCAGGGTATGTATAGTCAGATGAATTCTCTTAAGGCTGAATACCGTGCTCTTGAGCGCAAGATGCAGCGTGAGCTTAAGGCTGCCTCTAAGATTACGGCTAAGAAGGCCAAGCGCAAGGGTGCTCGTGCTCCAAGTGGCTTTGTTAAGCCAACCAAGATTAGTGATGAACTTGCTACCTTTTTGAGCAAGCCTCATGGTTCTGAAATGGCGCGCACGGATGTAACCCGTGAGATTAATGCATACATTCGTGCAAACAATCTTCAGGATAAGGAAAATGGTCGCAAGATTAATCCTGATAGCAAGCTTTCGAAGCTTCTTAAGATTGGTAAGAGCGACGAGCTTACCTACTTTAACCTCCAGCGCTACATGAGTCATCACTTTGCTAAGGCCTCTAAGCCCGCAAGTGCCTAAATATTAAAAAAAATAAAAAAAACATAAAAAAAAAAATATAAATTATAAATAATATTTTTATTATAATTTATAGTTTCAAAAACTTATTTTATCGATAGGCATGAAGAATTTTATATTTGTCAATTTTATTGGACGGTATTAAATAAGGATTTGCATCTTTATCATAATCGGGTATTCCTTTCCATATATCTGAAGGTTTAATAGGATTCAATTGAATAAACATATTTGTTTCGTTTGCCCATACTACATCAAATGTTACAGAACTTCGCTTAATAATCTCAGGTGTTAATCGGCGAATATTTGTATATAGCATTGTTTTATAAATATTAAACTATATATTTTTATTTCAATTTTATTGAAAATCTAAAAAACTCATCATCGTAGAATTATCTTGCATTTTATGTATTTTTTTTGTATAAGTCAAGTATTTCTTTTTCTTGTATAAAGATTCTATTAATTTTACATAATTTGTTATATTATTTGGCGTTTTTTTAAAACGATACAACATTATATTATTATTATAACACCACTGGATGGTTTCATTGTAATTATTTAATAAAATGCTTGTCAATACATAATAGGCAAACACATTTGAGTTTTCCTTATATAAATTATTACATATGTGTTTCATTGTTTCGTTACACATGTTATCATAGGATAAACCCATAAATTTTAATACTTTGGTTAATTGTATCATTGAATGAATTTTTTCTAATTCTATATTGATTTCAAAACTTACTTTAAACTCCTTGTATGATTTAAAATTTTCATAAGAAAAAAAGCATATGTTTAATATACGAGCCCAAAATTCACAATAAGATTCTTCTATATTAAATTTACTTTGTATTGGAAATAATTGCTTCATTAATGTTTTTTGGTAATCACTATTTACATTTGAAAAGTCTAATCCAAATACATGAAATGTTTCATGAATAAATACTTTAAACCACTCTTCTTGTCTATATATTATAATTTCTCCATTTTTGGTGCATGATGTAGTAAATGCAGTATTTACATGATTTGCACCCATTATATCTACTTCAGATTCTGGAATCACTTTTTTATACGGAGATAAATATACATATATTGACAATGTTTCCGCGCATATTGTGCTAGAATGAATACTTGCCATATATAACCACATTGCCATCAAATCAACATATTTTTTAAAAATATCTAAATTATTAATTGAATGACATAAATAAAAATATATATCAAATTTTCTTTTTTCTATTTCTAATGATACACATAAATAATAAATACAATTATTATTAATATAAGATTTTATATGCTCCGGGAAAAAAGAATTTGTTGACCCATTATATGAAGTAGGTTTTTCTATATCTGAAATATTTGTTATTTCTTTCACCGACAATTCTTTTTTTAAACCTGCAACATATGTTTCTGCATGTTTAAAATCATTGTATATTTTTTTTAAATACTTATTATTACTTTTAGTAAAGGAAATTAATTCTTTATAATGCTTGAATATAAATTTTACATTTTTTTCACTGGCGTGTGTTAATTTCATATATAGTATATACTTACATTTTTTTAAGTTTATCTCTTACACTCATTAATTCATGACATATTCGCTTTTCTTTTTTTCCGCGACCACCTAATACTAATTTTGCATCCTTTGTAGATAAAAGCATATCTTTTAACTCGTCATTATTTGAAAATTTTGCCATTTGGGCCTCTTCTAATATTGGAATAAAACTTTTGGCATTTAAATTTTCTTCTCTATATTCATCCTCTAATCGTATATCTTTTGGACGCAATATAATACTTCCCTTTGAACCTTTATTGGATCCTGCTATTTTTGCATTAGATGCTGATTTTATTATTTCTGTTCCTGATTCTTTTGTAAACATTTGATAAAAATTATTATGCGTATCTTTAAACTTTAATGCTTCAAATAAATGAGTTACACTTGGCCATGTTTTTCCATCATGGGCAAATTCTTCCATATAATCATCTGCTAATCTTCTTCTCCATTGAGACATTCCATGCAACTCTTTAAAGTCTGATTGTGTTTCTAACACTATTTTTTCCTTATTTCCTTTACCTGGATAAGGTTTTGTATTTGCACTGTCTCCTAATATAAATTCTATATTTTCATCATAATTTTTACTAGATTCTATATCCACATTTAAACTGCTTTCTGCTTTTTTACTTTCCATTGTAGATTCATTTTCCTTCAATATATCTGTTGCACTTTTATTCTTATCATAAATTGCCTTAAATTCTGGAATTAAATAAAAGGATGATTTTTCATTATCTAAACATTTATCAATTATTTTTTCTTTCAAAGACTCTTCTAATTCATCGTAGGTAAATGCACCTTGGTCCTCTATAAAAATAGCCCGATAATGATTTCCCTTGTTTTCTAATATTATATAATTATCCGGTAAAAATGTTCCTTGTTGCGCTAATTGTTTATCGCTTTCGGTACAAGTAACTACATTATCTAAATCATTTTCTTCATAATTATCCCCCGATAATATTATAAATTTTACGTTTAATATTCTTTCCATGGTAGATACAGCAAAATTATCTGCCCAATAATCAAGCGTTTTTATTTTATCTTTTAAATCTTCAATCGATGAAACATTGTTCATAAATCTTACTTCTTTATATAATTCATCTGTAATTGTTTTATTTTTTTTTACTTCTGCGTATTTTGCTTTATCTTTTTCATGCTTTTTCATAATTTTCATTAATTCTTCTCTATTATTTTTAAATCGTTCCGCATTTTTCTTATTTTCACTCGATATTTTCTTTAACTCTAGCCCTTGGGCTAATAATGATTTTAATTCTTTACTTAAATCATCAAATCGTTCTTTGTAAGATTGATATATTTCTTGGGTAACTTCATCTGCTAATTGGGCTCTTAATTTTTTTACACTAACATGTATATCTTTTGTTCGTAATGATTTTACAAGAGCTAAAAAGAAACAGTCCCCATTTGGTAGTGTTCCAATCAATCGATATTTCTGATTGTCCATATACTTTTTTACCCATGTATCCGAAGATTCTTTGATGATTGCTTCATCTTTTACCGTATCACTTTCCTCTTTTTCTTCTTCTTCATCCTCTTCTTCTTCACTGACATCTTCTTCCACTCTAAATATTTTTAACATTCCCGGCTTACTTGTTACAAATGAATACAATAATGGAGTTAAGTCCTCAATCTTTACATCACCTTCTTCATCGGTTAATTCATCTAACATATCTTTTTCTATTTCATATACACCTATTTGCATTTTCACTTTTTTCTTTAAAATAATATAAATGGGTATATAATATACACCAAAAGATTCATGAGTTCTATTTATTTTTCCTGTAGCTATTTTTATGGTAACACCATACATTTCTATTTCATATAAGGGGGCATCGTGATCTACCATATCCACTTTTTCTAATCCTCTATTTTCTTTATAATTTATTGCGTCGTTTAAATTAGAACGAACCATATAGTTATACAAAATATTTAATTTTAAGTGTTTATATTGTCTATTATATCCATATGCTTAAAACGAATTTTATTTGATAATCCTTTATTTGAAGAAATATCTTGCACATGTATGAAATTAATATTATGAATGATTCTATTCCATGAATCTATAGATTTTAATTTCTCTTTACCTAGCGTAATAAATATATATAAATTTTCTGTTATTTCAATATTTTCATACAAACGTGATTCATCTTCTTTATTTTGTATTAGTTTTTCTTGCATATTTAATATAATTTTTTCTACAATATTCACATCTAAAATATCTAAATTCATCAGTTCTATGTAAAAACATGAAGTTGTTTTTCTAGTTTCATTGATTTTTATACATTCACAATATTTGTTATAATTTTCGTTTGGATTGACACTTTCTATTTTATTGAAAAGCTCTAAATAATTATTTATGCTATCATTAAATATATGTGTAAAAAATGCAAAATTTTCTATTAATTCTTTGTATAATTTAGAATATAGTTTTACATAAAATTGATTTGAACATGCAATACTAAATATAGAATCTCCTAACTTTTTAAATTCTTCACTGCTTAAATCATCCCTATGTTGTTTAATTTTATCTATAATAGTTATTGTATATTTATCTATGGTTTTCTCACTAATTTTATTTAATAAATTACGAATTTCATTTATTATTTTTTCTATGCCTTCTTTTTTATCTATTACAGTTGCTTTAAATTCTATTGGAGGTCCTTTTATTAATACTTTATCTTTAACATTTAATAATTTTTTTAACATTTCTATTTTTTGTATTATGGATGAATCTAATTTATGTGTGTCATGATTTATTTTATATGAAATATCCAAAAAATCATTTGTACTATACACATAATCAACCATATTATATATATATGTAATATTCATTTAAATGCATATTACAAATATATATTATGTCTATTTTACAGCGTGAAAGCTGGGAAGATATCCCAGATTTAAATTTAGATATTTTAAGAGGAATTTATGCAATCGGATTTGAAAAACCTAGTGCAATACAAGGTAAGGCTATTGAACCTATTATGAAAAAAGATAATGTAATTGCTCAAGCTCAATCTGGAACTGGTAAAACGGGTGCTTTTACAATTGGAGGATTACATTTAATTGATACAAAAAAAAACGTTACTCAATTATTGATTTTATTACCTACTAGAGAATTGGCATTTCAAGTTCATGATGTTCTTAGCCAATTAAGTAAATTTATAAAAAATATCAGTCATTATTTACTTGTTGGTGGAACATCGGTTAATGAAAATATAAGCTATTTAAAAAAAAATACGCCTCATATTATTGTTGGATGCCCTGGCCGAATCTTAGATATGGTTGAAAAAAATGTTTTAAATGTAAATGATGTATCCTGTATTATAATGGATGAAGCGGATGAAATGTTATCCTATGGATTTAAAATTCAAATCAATACTTTATTAGGAAAAGTAAAAAATAAACCACAAATATGTTTATTTACGGCAACCATATCAAATCAATTAAATAAACTGATTGATGAATTAATTGAAAATCCCGTAAAAATATTAGTCAAACAAGAAATGTTAACCTTAGAAGGTATATCTCAATATTATGTTGCATTTGATGTAGAAAATCAAAAATATGATGCTCTTAAAGATTTATATAATAGTATTACCTTATCCCAAACTATTATTTATTGTAATAGTCTTCGAAAAGTAGAATATTTATATCAACTGATGATAAATGACCAATTTCCAGTATGTTGTATTCATAGTAATATGCAAAAAAATGAAAGAATGAATGTATTTAAAGAATTTAAAAATGGAAAATACAGAGTTTGCATTTCATCCAATGTTACTGCCCGTGGAATTGATATTCAACAAGTGAGCACTGTAATTAATTATGATATTCCAAAAGATATTCACACGTATCTTCATAGAATTGGCCGCTCGGGTAGATGGGGGAGAAAAGGAAATGCTATTAATTTTATTACAAAAGATGATATTTATTTGATGAAATCAATTGAAACCTATTATAATACACAAATAAATGAGCTTCCAGGATCATTTGTAACTAATTCGTAATATATATATTAAATATTTATTAAAATACATTAATGGACATTAATGACTATTTTAAATTACCTATTGAATATGTATCAAATAAAGTTTCTTTGTCAGATAACATTAAAGATGATTTAGAATTGGTTGATGTTAAAGATACCGAGTCCTGTAAACCATTATATCATTATGTTTTTAATCCTAACCATCCCTATGAAAAAGATTTATTAACTGGATGGTCTAAATATTATACCACCGATAAAACATTTTTAAAAGAATCTCAAGATTTTATAAAAAAAAATAAATTAACCCATAATACAAATGTATTATCCATATATAATGAATGGAATACCTTAAAAAATGAAAAACATTTTAAGGAACATTATCACTATTTTGGATGGGATATGTTAGATAGTTTAAATAGATCTTCAAATGCAATGCATATATTAAGTATTTATAATTTAGGCTCTCCATTATTATCATTGTTAATGCCGGTATTTATTTTAATATTTCCTTTTTTCATCTTAAAATTAAAAGGGGCTAAAATTACAGTTGCAAGTTACATGCAATTAATTAAGCTTTTATTTGCAAAAAATAGTATTTTTAAATTATTTACTGAATTTGGCTCTGCTCCTTTAGATAAAAAAATGTATTTGCTAATGTCTGTTATTTTTTATTGTGTTCAAATTTATCAAAATATCATATCTTGTTTGAATTTTTACAATAATATTAAGAAAATTACAAAGTTATTTGCTAATATTAAAAATTATTTAAAAAATACAATTTTATTATGTGATGAAGTGAGTTTAGCTATTTCAAATTATACCACATATAATGCATTCAATCGACAAATTGAATCCCATAAAAGTGTTTTAGAAGCTTTATCTAATAAGTTAAAAACTATCATAGAAACCCCTTATACCATACTGCATTTAAGTCAAATAGGAAAAATCATGAAAGAATTTTATGAACTTTTTATGGATAATAAATACAATGAAAGTATGTTGTTTAGTTTTGGTTTATATGGATATATAAGTAATTTACAATCATTAAAACTACATCTTAAAAATAAATCTATGGCATCCTGTAAGTTTGGTAAAGAAACTAAATTTAAAAAGGCTTATTATGCTTCTTTAATAAATGATAAACCTGTCAAAAATTCTTATAAAATAATCAATAATGAAATTATTACGGGTCCAAATGCCGCAGGAAAAACTACCATGTTAAAATCTACGTTGTTTAATATTATTTGTTCTCAACAATTTGGATTGGGATTTTACTCCAAAGCTACTATTAGCCCGTATAATTATTTACATTGTTATTTAAATATTCCTGATACATCTGGTAGAGACAGTTTATTTCAAGCAGAAGCCCGAAGATGTAAAGAAATTATAGAATTTATAGATGAAAATCAAAATCAAAAACATTTTTGCATATTTGATGAATTATATAGTGGGACCAATCCAGATGATGCTACTGAATCGGCAAATGCATTTATTCAATACTTATGTAAAAAACCGGTAACATTTATGTTGACTACCCATTATATTGATTTATGTAAACAATTAGATAAAACAAAAAATATTAATAATTCATGCATGAAAATTAAAAATACAGGTAATAAAATAGAATATACATATCAATATATTGACGGAATTTGCAATATTAAAGGTGGAAAACAAGTATTGAAAGATTTAGGGTATCCGGATGAAATAATAAATTGATACGTTTAATATTTAAAAAAAAATTATAAAAATACATTAATGAAGGGACTAAGAGCATTATTTGATATTAGTAGCTTTTTTTTAATCATGATTATTAATCTTTTATTGATTGCATTATTGTGCTATTATTTTAAGCGCAAGTTTGAAAACTTAGAAAAAGCTCAATCGGAACAAGCTAAAATTTTATACGGACTTATAGAGCAAAACGGTGCTGTAAATTCACATACTAGCCCAGAAGTAGAACGTCAGGCAATGGAATTAGAAACATTGATGATGAATCAATCATCCAATGAACCAACTCTTTTAGAAACAAAAACCATTAATTTACAAGGAAATCCAATAGAAGAATCTGATGATTCTGAAGAAGATGATTCGGAAGAAGAATATTCGGATGAATCTGAATCTGATGAAGAACCTGCGGCTACACACGATGCTTCTCCACCACTAGAAGTTACTCCCGATAATATAGTAGATATTTCAAAAGATTTAAGTGAATTAAATGAAGTTCCCAATGAACCAATTGATTTAAATATATCTAACTTGAATCCCGATGTTAAACAAGTAAATATGGGGGATGATACGAATAGTTTAGCCAAAATGACTATTAAAGAATTAAATGAAATCATAAAAGAAAAAGGATTAAAGACAAATAAAACCATGAAGAAACAGGATATAATTGATTTAATTGAAAAGTCTGAATAAAATAATATATATATATTATAAATGAGTTGGGGAACATGCTATAGCGCACCGAATAATATACATTTTGATTTTCCTGCCGTTATGAATGATGGTAGAACATTTACTACCCATCTTTCTCCTTATGAAATGAATGAAAGTATTAAACAAAAAGAAAATATAAAAACAAATAAAGACTATAAAAATTATTTGGTAAAAAATGCAGATTCTATTATTAAATACAATACATATTACGCTTTTAATTATAATTGCGGCATTCCTACACAAGAAATAAATAATAATGGTCCACCTTATATATTTAAACAAAGTTTCGAAAAAAATAGACCATATGGATATTCAGAAAGCACATTAAAAAATATGTATTTGTCTAGAGAAGAATTATTATCAAAACAAGTTTCTCCATTATTACATTAATAATTTACATAAGCATAAATTATTAATATATACTATGATCATATTAAGTTTTGATATTGGAATAAAAAATTTGGCCTATGTTATTTTACAAATCAATGATGATACTATACCTAATATTTTAGATTGGGAAGTTATATCCTTATGTGATACAGAATCTAAAGTAAAAGATATTTCATTGATTACTATTGGTAGAAATATGCAACATATTTTAGATTCTTATTTTCAAACCAAATGGAATATCTTTTCAATTGATGTAGTATTAATTGAAAATCAAATAGGTCCTCTTGCTATTCGCATGAAAACATTACAAGGAATGATTACTCAATACTTTATACAAAAAAATATTTCTCAAATAGAATACTGGTCCTCTTCTAATAAATTAAAACCATTTCTTAATGAAAATAAAAAAACAAACTATCGAGAACGAAAATTACTTAGCATTAAAGTTACATTACATCTTTTAGACACTTTTTTTAATTCATGGTCACACCATTATAGCTCTCATAAAAAAAAAGATGACTTATCGGATTGCTTGTTACAATGTTTACATTATAGTATTAAGCATAATTATACAAATATATTTAATAATGCGGATAATTTAAAGTTATAAGTTCTTATTTATTCATAATGGAAGAGATTAATTTAGATACAGATTCCCTAAGTGAAAATAAGGTTACTGAAATTAATATTTCTGATAAACCATCCGTAAATTTTGGGGGTGGTATAGAGCTTTTAATGAATGATAAAAAATTAGAAAAAACACAGCAAAAAGATTCAGACGATAATGGTATTTTATTATCTGATTTAAATAATTTAGAGGATGAATTAAATGATTTAACTAATAACGTATTAGATGAACCTTCTAAGAAGCCGGAACCAGATGATTTAAATAAAAAAAACTTTTTTCAAAAATCTCTTGATGGATTTAAAAATTTAGGCAAATCAAATGACAATTCTAATGAAAAAACAGTATCTATTGATGCGGACCCAGTTATTAAAATTGGAGAATCAACCGCTAAGTTAGATGAAAATGTGAATAAAACATGGGATGGGTATAAACCAATGCATGATGTTCCAAGTAAATTACCAGAAGTAGAACATAAATCTAAAGAAGAGCTGTTGCGAGAAAAATTTTCCATATTGCGAAAATTAGAAATGCTTGAACAAAAAGGAGTAAGTTTAACCAAAAAATATTCCATGGAATCATCCCTTTCCGAAATGCAAGGAGAATATGAAAATATTATTGCAGAAAAAGAGAGAAAAAATAGCGTCAAGTTTCAAGGTAAAGTATTAACCGCGTTAATCACTGGTATAGAATTTTTAAATAATCGATTTGACCCATTTGATGTAAAACTAGACGGATGGTCGGAACAAATTAACGAAAATTTAGAAGAATATGATGAAATTTTTGCTGAATTACATGATAAATATCATTCTAAAGCTAAGATGGCACCAGAACTTAAATTATTATTTCAATTAGGTGCGTCTGGTATGATGATTCACATGACAAATACTATGTTTAAATCATCTATACCAGGTATGGATGATATTATGAAGCAAAATCCTGAACTGATGCAACAATTTACCCAAGCGGCCGTAAATACAATGGGTGATACAAATCCAGGGGTGAGTAACTTTATGAATACATTTTCTGGAGGAGGTGGAGGAGGAGGCGGTAACAGTAACTTTAATAGACCACCTCCTTCACCAAGAATGGGATCTTCCTCTTTTCCACCTAGTATGGAAAGAGGACCACCATCTCCTAGAACATCTAATGCAGATGAATTTGCTAGAACGGTTCAATTACCAAAACCAAAAAAACAAAATACGTCTTCTGCTACTAGACCAGAAATGAATGGTCCAGCAGATGTTGCTTCCTTATTGTCAGGATTAAAAACAAATATTAATTTAAACAATGAACCTAATACGAGCACAATAAGTGTGGAAGATTTAGAAATTAATTCAAGTGCCCCTCAACCAAAAAGTAATCGAAGAAAACCACGAAGTAATAGAAATACCGTAAGTTTGGAAATATAATTAAATTATATAAATTACTAATTAAAAGTATATATAATACTTATTTTATATGGATCGTGCAGAAAAATTAGCAATTAAGATAAAAACCATGGATGAACAATTTAATGCAATTCATAATTCCATTATAAGTGATAATAAACTCCTTTCTGAACTCCTTGTTAAAAGAAATATATTAGACAAGCAAATTTCTGATTTACAGCTGAAATTACGTAAAGATAACAATATTATGGATGATTTGAAAGAGATTATTTCAGAAACAAAAGCTAGTTATATTAATATCAGTGAAGCAGCAAATACATTAATGGATATTATTGATCAAAAATATAACATATAAATACAATTTATTTAATACTATTTATATGATGCAAAATATTAAAATACTTATTGGATACACTTTTTTTTATCATGGATTATACTATTGTCCATTTATGAATAAATACTTTGAATCACTTATAAAAAAAATTCATTTTTTTTAATGAAGTTAATAAATAAGTGCTCTAACCGTAAGAGATTTATATATACCTAAACGTCGCATGCGAAATATTGTATTTCTATAAACACAATCTACCTTTATATGTCTATTTTTATATATATATACATTTCTATTTAATATGTTTGTGTTACTGCTATGATTTATCATATAAGATTGTGATATATATTTTCCATATTTATATTTATAAAAGCTTTTAGATATATCTTCATAAGAACTTAGGTTATATTTTTTAAATAAATGGTTACAAATATAACTAAATATTTCTAATAAGTCCTCTATATGTAATATAGTTGACATATATTCTAAAAATTCATATCTCGTTGAACATATTGGATTATTTGGAAATTTTAACTTATTATGTAATGAATTACAACATATACTTTTTTTAATATTTTTTCTTTTTTGATTATCGTAAAATATTTTATTTAAGGATAAATATATTAATTTATCTTTTGTATCATGTAAATATTCGTATATTTCTTGATTTATTACATCTAATGGAATAAGAGATATATTACACATGTTGTTGTATTATTATTACAATATAAAAAAATATTTCAATTTTTTATATTATAATGAATGTGTATAAATTTATATTGTATCCATTTAGATACATCTATTATACCCTATTTTCATCCGTTGTAGCTAGAATTGATTCTACAGAACAATTTCATGAAACTAATTCAAATATACCTTACGAATATACGGATGTGGTTCCTATAATCAATCAAAGCACATTGATTAGTCCTATACATCAAAAAAAAAATACCGCATTTTCATTTGAATGCTGTATTTGTTTAGAACTAATTACATCTAAAAAATATCTTTTATTAACAGAATGTAAACATCCCGTCCATGTATCATGTTTAAAGGAATGGTTTAAACAAAATAGTTATACATGCCCTCTATGTAGAAGTGATCAAACTACGCTACATAATAGAATAAGTTAATAATATATTCTGTTATTTTATATGAACTCCTTTCGTATTTCTTATTATATTTCTGTCCTTATTCAATTTATTTCTTTTTGTGTGCAATTTTATGGATATACATTACATGTACATAGTAAACTATTACCTTTAAAATATTCTTTAAATATTGAATTTTTTGTCTCTATCATTGAATTCATTGTTTACATATGGATAGGATTTAATTTAACGAATTTAACATCTGTAATGAATAAACGATATTTAGATTGGGTAATTACTACAAACGCACTAATGATTTCTATGGCTATTTTAATGAATTATTATGCAATTGAAAATAATAATCCTAACCTGAAAACAGTAGTTTATGATAATATACCAAAATATATTCCTATTCTTCTATTTAATAATTTAATGTTAGCAATCGGATTTTTAGGAGAAAAAAAAATTATTCAAAAATATATCAGCTTTAGTGGTGGTTTAATTTTTTTTATATTAAGCTTTTTTTTCCTATATATTTATTTTGCTCAACATAGCTTATTTGGTAGAATTTTTTTCTATAGTATTGCTTTTATATGGCTTCTTTATGGAATAGCTCATTTAATGAATGATAAAACGAAAAATATCATGTATAATGTATTAGATTTATTTTCTAAAAACTTTTTTGGTATTATGATTGTATTTATTATATTAAGGTCTAACTCGTAATGCAACATCCGTATAATATTCTAAAACATCTAACTCATTGAATAATTCTTCTAAATTACTATTAATAGACATAGAACCATGTCTTTCTAATCCAACAATAGAATTTCCTATTAAGTTTTCTTTACAATTTGTAGCTAACATATTACTTCCGGCCTCATGAAAATTTACATTTTTTCCTATTTTTCCAACAACTAATTCTGGAAAATATTTTAGAATGGTATTTAACTCTCTATTTTTAAAAATTCCCATGTAAGCTAATATATTTTTTGGATGGGCATGCACTATAAATGTATTTTTATTTTCATACATTTTGTCCATTAATAAATAAGAGTGCATAGGCAATTCTCTAGAAGGCTTATAAAAAGATTCCGCACCGTATGTTAATGTTTTATTTTTATCAAAACATACTTTTAAAATTTGATCATGTGTAATTATATCTTTTCGAACACTCCCGGCAGTAATATAAAAATAGTTCGCATGTTTGGGCTTAAAACTCACGTTTCCATCAAACTTACTAATCATATTCTTTGCATATACTTCTTTCATAATATCTGCAACCAATCTTCTATGATACATATAATACATATGTATAAAATAACATATTTTCATTAACGAATAATTGATTTCATTTAAAGTATATTTGTGGTATATACACAATGTCTATTATACTCATTGACGGTAGCTACTACATGTTTTATAGATATTATGCTATTTTATCCTGGTGGAAAAGAGCTCATCCAGATGAGCCTATTGATGATCCTATTACATGCAAAGCATTTGTCTCTACCTTTCGTTCTACCTTCTTAAAAAATATAGAAAAATTTAAAAAAACACATCAACTAAATGATACAAATTCTAAAATCATCATAGCTAAAGACTGTCATCAAAAAGATATTTGGAGACAAAATCATACCACCGAATATAAAACAAATAGAGACTATTCTAACTTTAAGGGCGGACCATTCTTTAAAATGGCATATGATGAATTATTTCAAGCATCGGGGGGGAAAATAGTCAGTCATCCACATTTAGAAGCAGATGACTGTATTGCATGTTTGGTAAATCAGTATAAATCATTTCATGAAAATATTTATATATTAGCCAATGATCATGATTATATGCAATTGATTGATTCAAATGTACATGTTTATAATTTACAAGGCAAGTCTCTTCGTGAGCATAAAGCTTTTTATGGCTCCGCAGAAAAAGCTTTATTTATGAAAATAATTTTAGGAGATAAAAGTGATAATATACCGCCGGTGTTTTCCAAGTGTGGTGCTAAGACTGCAGAGAAATATTATGAAAATAATACTATGTTTTTAAAAAAATTAGAATCAGACTCAGATGCTAAAACGCGTTTAGAGACAAATCGTATGCTTATAGATTTTTCGAATATTCCAAAAAAATATCATATAGAATTCATAAGTAAACATTATTATATTTGCCCAAAATATTGGAGTTTTAAATTATAATATGATATTATATTAACATGAATAAAAAACTCCCAGTCATTTTCATTTTTAGCACTTGGATTTATATAATCTCTATTTTATATTTTTTTGACCTGTTTCCTTATAGTCCATTATTTAGTAATATACTAATGGTCGCATTTTTACCGTCATTGCTTGTATTCAGTAAAAAACTATCTTTTTCAATTAAATTTATGATTATTTTATTTGAATTTTCTTTCTTAGCACTTGTTTTATCCAAAGGTGTAAAAATGGATTATGTATTTAATTATTTTTTATTAATTCTTTATTTGATTCTATTAGCTATAAATAATAAATCAATGTGTGATATTTATTGTAGAGAATTACCTAACACATTAGAATGGTTAAGTAAAAGATTCTCAAAATCATTTTGTGCGAAAGACATTGGTAAAGCTTATTCCATAGTATAATTTATTTAAACATTATACTACATATCAACATATGCAACTATTATTTATACTTAAAATATCATTATGGAGCGTATTAGCATTTACTGCTTCTGGAATTATTGCATATGCATGGACAAATGAATTATATCTTTCTACAGGTATTGCATTAACTGAGTTTTGCGTAAAACTCACAATGTTTGCAATATTTGAATATATTTGGAAAAAATATTCAAATGAAAATACAATAGAAGATAATACTATTACTAATGTTTAAATTTATATCTTTTTGTTTTTTTTAATTTTTTTCTTTTCATTTTGCGTCGAGTTTTTCTACTTTTTCTTTTGTATTTTCGAGGCTTCCCCCCTGTAAATACAAATGTGTTACCTAAGAGTTGACCTAATAGTCCCTGGAGCTCTTTTCTTTGCTTAGTGCATTTCATTTTTTTTAACTGCCCGGGAGTCATTTTATCTTCTGTGATATATAGTTCAATATTTACGATGAATATTCGCTTTGTTGCCTTTTCTTCTCCTCTAGCATTACCGTTTATTTCATAATTTAATATAGTATATTCTTTTCCAGAAGAATCATAATAAGGCTGCCCTTCATGAAATAATAATTTACAAATGGTTTCAGTCATTTTATCCGCCGCTTTATTCATATCTTCCATTGATAATTGATTTAATTTATTTTTGCGTGGTGTTTTTTTTCCTGCAAAAATACTTACTTCTTGTAATTTCTCGACATTTGTAAATACTTTAATATAATCTAATGGAGTCAATTTCTCATTTTTTCCATAAATTTCTGATTTTTCAATATCAGATGTATCAATTAATACTTCTGGATAAAAATAAATATCATCTGTTTTATTCATTTCTGGGAAACTATTTTTTAATGTATATTCCATTTTTTCTTGTTTTTCTTTTAAAGCTTCTTGCTTTTTTAACTCCTCGGTTACCTTTACATATGATCCTGAAAAAGTATCATCATCTGAATTTATATCTATAAATTTATTATTGGGTAATAATTCAATATATTTACTACTATCTTGCATTTGAACCTGATATACATTTTGTGGGGTTATATTTATAACTTGGCCTTCTATTTTTTCTTCATTTGCATAAATCAATCGTATTTTATCTTTATAATTTATTACAATTTCTTCATTTTCTTTTTCCAACTCTTTTTTTGTTTTTACATAAGCTCCTTTATTCTCATTTATAATCAATTTTAAAATTGAAAAATTAGATTTTAACTTATCTACAAAGGTTAAATCTATATCTTTTAAAATATCAATCTTGTATTGCAGTAATACCTCCGTCCTTATTTTAGCTTCTTCTTTTGATAATCCCAAGTCGCTATCACTTACTTCGTCCTTTTTTTTCAAATAATAAGGAATATATGGTTCTTTACGAATAGAAATAGTTTGTGTTAATCGTCTATCTTTATCAAGATAAAGAGTTATATTTTTTGGATAATTTAAAGAGTTAAATAATAATTTGGTAATTTTTCTTACATATTCTTTAGATGGAGATCTACCTGAGGTTTTTCCTCCTGATTTAGAAAAAAAAGTCATATCCACCAACTCTTCTATTGTATCTTTATCCTTATCTTTTGATTGAATGGTATATAACATGATTTTCTTATAACCATTTTTTTGACCTGGATATTTACTATCTACATAACCAGCTTCTAATTTATCTTTTAACCTATTTAAATCATTTTGACATGCTTTATATAATGCCTGATCTGATATTTTTCTATCAATACTAAATACCCTTAATCCATAGGAATTTGGCTTATGACGAATAGATGTATACATATCTTTTATTTTTTCATTTTTTATACCCATATTTGCTTTCTCATATGTATCTAAAAATAAAAATAACGTAGAATTATTTACTGGATTGTTTATCAATTTACTAAAATCAATTTCATCTTTCACATTAGACGGTATATTCTTAATTTTATCTAATATTGATATACTCAATACTTTTTGTATATTAATTTTTGATGTCATCCTCTTACTATTTATATATATTTTTCTTTCATGAGACTTAACATTTCAACTTTATTTTTATGTTGTTTATTTTTTTTAGCTTTAGACAGTAAATCAATTGCATTTTTAATTTCTTTTTCACTTATTTTACCATCATTATTCGTATCTAATAAATCTTTGAATTCTCTAAATTTTTTAGGCAATATACAAAATTTACTATTTTCATTAAATAAATAATTTGCTAATACTATAAATACGGCAGTTAATACCAATGATATTACAATATCACGAGTCCCCATCCAAATTAAAGAAAATATTAACAATTGTCTAGCTAATGTATATTTCAAATATGCTTCTTGTGTTTTACTTAATTCAATCGTTATGTATTTTGATCCAATATTTATCATTAACATTACTATACCTGCAAAAAACTTACTATTGTTAATTGTTGACATCATATTAGAGAAAACATTTCCGCTTTTTTTTTCATTTACTTTTTCATTTACTTTTGATTTTTTAGGCATATATATACTATAAATATTTTCTTATCATGTGTAATGTTTCTTTCAGTGATTTTTCCTTTTTATGTCTTATACCTCTTTTAGTTTTATTAATTACTTTGTTAATATTTCCTTTAATTTTTAAATTAGGCATTTTAGGCAATTTTATTTTTGGCATAATTCTAAATCCTTCTTTTTTAGATTTTACAACTGCATTCCATAATATTACAATTATTAATATAATTATTATTATATATTTCATCATAATTATATTAATTTGAGATTATATTTTTAGAATCAACCGATTGTATGTTTTTTTCTAAATCCACAAAAGTTGTTTCGGTTTTTACTAAAGGTAACGGCTCTTTATATGTTCTAGGTGTATTATTCATATGCATGGTATATAAAAATACTCCTGTTAACAATAAACCCTCTATGTTATTTTGAACAAATAATAATAATAATATGACATATAATAAAATTTTTCCAAACACATTATCATATATTTTTTTAATAATTTCAGGGAATATGAATAACAAAATTATAAATATTATAGTTATTTGATGATTCATTATATATTGAGTTTATATTAAAATAAATTTCTTACTTTTTTATAAGAATGTCTATTCCTTTAGCCTTATGTGCATCAAATATAGAAGATAATCAAATTCAAAATAAAAAAATAAGTAAAATTAAAAAAGATACCTTTCATAGTGATAAAATCAACACTATGAAAAATGCTATACGCTCTATTCATAGAAAATCTACAGAATCTGTAGAAGAACCCTTTTCTAATTTTAATCCTATTCATGAACCAGATAAACCAGTTCAAACCGATAAATATGTATCAGAATATCAATATAATAAGATTGAAGCACCACATATGCCATTGATGCAAGCATATCAAAGTGAGCCTAAATATTCATCTCCTACTAGTGACCAAACAATTATATTAGAAAAATTAGATAAAATTATACATTTATTTGAAGAAACAAATGAAGGAAAATCCAATCAAAAGGTTGAAGAAATTATTTTATATTCTTTTTTAGGAGTATTTATAATTTATGTATTAGATTCTTTTGCCAGAATAGGAAAGTATGTTAGATAACAATAAATGATTTATTAGAAGATACTTGCTTATGAATATAATTATAAAAATAATAAGCGGATACAGTTTTAAATATATAAGATTGAGTCTCTTGTAACGATGATATCAATATATCATTATTTGCCACATTTTCAATATATATATAGGAACAATTTAGCTTATGCAATATATTAAAAAAATGCTGTTTAAATAATAAACTATTATTACCATTCCAAGAGCCTATACATTCTAGAGCCAATGCATCATTGTAATAGTAATCACTATTTTTAAATAAATATATATGATGCATATTACATTTTTCAAATACACCATATAATAATAATTGATTTGTTGAAATTAACTTTAGTATACTTGATTCATCCATCGATACAAAATAGTCAAATGAATCTCTGCATTGATTACGTATAAAATCAATATATATATGAAAATTCTTTTTAGTTATTTTTATATATTTATATTTCTCATGTAGCCTAATAATAGGAAATTGATTCAAAAACATATAGCAGTCAAAATAAGTAAATGACTTGATTAAAGTCAATGACGTTTCTCTTTTAAAAAAAGAAACTTGAATGGATTCATTCATTCTTCTTGCATTATATTCATGAGTTTGAATTAATTTAGGAGCAATTTGTTTTTTACGGTGTTGTTTATCAACACATAGAAAATCAATATAATACATCTTAAACTCATTTTTATCTTTACAATTTAAAAAATGTATCGGCCTTCCAGTTATTACTCCATATATTTTATTTACATAAGTCACATCTTGTTTTTTTATTTGCGGTTCCTTTTCATAATAACATGATATAATACATCGTATAGTGTGCCCTTCAAAATAACTAAAAATGGTTTTTAATGTAGGTATATATTTTACATCTTTATCTTGTAAGTAATTTTTTTGTATTAAACAACCGATTTGTTTTTTATCTTCTAGAGACAAGTCAGAGTAATTTTTACTATGCACGTGTATGTTATCACAATACTTATTTATTTTTGGTAAGTTTTTTTGTATAACACCTTTTTTCAATAAATAGTTTAGTTGATATAAATGATGCACGGGTTGTTTAGACCAAAATGGATGAGATATTTTAATATATACTACAAATAATACATATAGTGCTATAATAATCATGATTAATCCTTTCATGTATTTTACATGAAAGTATTATTTAGTTATTTTTTTGTAAAACATATAAATATTGAAAATGAAAGTCACATTTTTTCATATCTATCACTTCTATTAAATCAAATCTAGCTTTTTTCGCATATCCTAAAATTTCTGATTGACTATTCATATGTAATATGTGTTCATTGTTTCTTACGCTATTATTATCATTATTTATAAATGTTTCTTTGAAAATAGACACGTCTTTTGTTTTTGGTATATATTTAAACGAATATTTGTGGTTTTTTACATCAAATGATTTTACATCTACATCTGACATAAAATTTACTTTATCTACTAAATGTATAAATAAATAACCTTTAGGAACTAACCATTTATTGCAGTTTTCAAAAAATAATTGCTTATCTTTAATATAATAAATTGTAAAATAAAAGCATGTAATATGAGTAAATTGATTTGGATTAAATAACATACTTTCTAATACATTTTCTCTAATATAATTATTATCGGGATAATTATAATTAGCTCTTTTTATCATATCAATTGACGTGTCTATACCTACACAATTGTAATGATTTTTTAATAAATTTACTAAATGACCTGTAGCACTACCTATGTCTAACAATGATCCATTTCCAGAAGGATATTTTAATATTGTATTGGTTTCTAATTTCATTCTTGAATTATTATGCAATATATCGTCATATATACTAACATAAAACTTATCATATACGGATTCTCCTGTTTTATTTTTATAACTTATTGAAGTATTATTATTAAAACCTTCTTTTTTATGAGTTATATTATATAATTGCATTAGTAAATATAATATGATTATTATAAATACCATCTTAAATAATATAGATGATTTTTTCCATATAACTTTTAAAATATTCATTCTTGTATAATATTCTTATTTTTTTTTTATTTATTTGTATTTATAATCAATATGTTTGAAGAAAGTGAAATAAATGATATTCGAACTATAAAACAGTTTAAAGGTTGCACCTTTTCTAACTTTAAAAAAAATGATGTGAAAAAACAATGCATAAATAGTATTTATAATAATAAAATAGAAGAATCTTGTTATTGGATAGGAGAATTAATTTGCTCAGGACAATTTATAGATATTTGGGAAATTATATTATTAATTATGAGTAAATACATTTATTTAGCAAATCCTAAATTACCTATATATATAAATTTAAGATATAATGATTTTAAAAATATTATTTCAAATGGATATGTTGACAACGAAATTCGATTAAGAAATAATATAGACATTCGAAAGATGTTTTGTGAAATTATTTGCACATTATGTATGTCTAATAAAAAACCATTGATACAATATATGAAACATAAAAATGGGTTTGATTTAAATAATTTAACTGATTATTTATTGGCACCAAATATAGATTACATTAAACCTTATTATTTAAAAAATGACCCAAAGGAGTTATTTATTGCTTTAAATGAATTTTGTTATCAATTAATTGAAAAAAAAGATATTATATATATTATTTTTTGGATAGATTGGATTATTGATTATCAAAGTTTATGTAAAAAGAAAAAACATGCTTTGTTATGTGAGCGAAGAACTTTTATACCTGTGCAAGAAAAAATGCAAATGGACCCTATATGGATAGTTTGGGATATTTTATTAGATTCAGCAAATAAAAATAAAATATTATACAAGATTGTTCATAATATTTTAGAATTATTTTGTATATGTTATAACGATAGCACTAAAAAAAAAAGAAAAAATATGATATATCATGCAGTATATTTATTGATTGAACCTGTAAATTATAATATAGATATTTTCAAAAACAAAGTTTTAATCGAAAAAATAAAAGAAAAATCACATCATATTTATTTACAAATAAAAAAAAATGAAGTTGCACCAAATACAGATTATTTATTTATGAATCAAAATGCAAAATCAAATATTGAAAAAAGTGTAGAGAAAATTAAAAAAATGAATGAAATATTAGGTTAAATAGTAAAATAACATAGAATATCCGTTCATAAAATTCCACTTATATTCATTGCTTATAGATACATCATCATTTGTTCCTTTAAAGGTCCAATCTTTATTTTGATTTAATAATTTTACCCAATTAAATGCTTCTAATCGTTTATGGCTTCCTCCTTCAAACCCATATTCTTTACCATTTATATGAAGTGTGCAACAAAAATGTTCTTGATTATTATCTATAATACATGCAGAATCTAAATTATAAGTTATATCCCTTTCTTGAAAAGGTATACTTATTGTAGTTTGTTTTTGTGAACTAATACTATGAGAAGAATATTCAACCACTATAATATGTGGTATAAAAGAATAAGAATCTAACTCAGATAAAACTATATTATTTATATCATCTGCACCATTTACTTTAATCATATTGACTTCTTGTATGGATAAAAAATCCATGATACCTTTGTAATACATATAAGGATTTCCTGCGTCATGTATATTTGGTATATTTGAATCTTCTATTAATTCTTTAGGATTTTTCATAGATTCAATCGCATGTTTTAAGTAAAATATAATATGATTTGTATCATTTGTTTTAGCCATCGATTTACATGAACTATGTAAATTATAAGCATTTTCTATTGCTATATTTAATATTATAAATGCCATATGTATCTTAAATGGTATCTTTATACCATTTGCTGTTTCTCCCATAATCATTAAATATCTAAAAAATTTAAAAAATTTCATACCCTTATCACTTATAAACATCATTACAAAAAATACATTAAACCAACAATTTCCTAATAATTGTTTAGGAGGTATTATTTTCTTTGGATTTAATTTTGTTTTTATTTTTATATTATTTATCATAGCTTTTTTTGCTTTACTTGAAAAAGCACTGATACATTTATTATTTATATTTATTTTTAATGATTTTTTCAACTTTTGTAGTTCAATCATATAATTTGCAGAGCGTCTTCTTTTATCTTTTTCTTTTGCAATTGATGTTGTAAGTGATCTAAATGTTTTATTTAATATTTTATTTTTACATCCACAAATATTTTTTCGCTTTTTATTTTTATTTATAGATAAATCTAATATATGATGTATTTTTCTGCTAATTTTTCTATTTATACTAGGAGAATATGATTGAGCTCGTTTACTGGTTTTACTGTGTGATAATTGACTTTTTTTTTTCGTTTTTTTTGTTTTTCTATATATTAAATTAAATGTATCATACATAATATATATGTATATAATATAATGGCTACATTAAAAGATAAGATTTTAAATAATGATGAAAAGAAAGGATTATTTAGAAATTTTAAATTAATGGATTCCTCTATTGATGATAGTTCTTTATTACAAAAGTTAAAAGGTCACACGATAAGAAATAATAATAATAATAATAATAATAAAGATTTGTCTAAATCTAATGGAAATTCTTCGAACACATCTTCTAATGGAAATTCTTCGAATACATCTTCTAATAAAGCACCAAAAGTAAACACTAATGCTAGCAAAGAAAATGATTCGACATTTTCAGAAATTAGTAATCCTTTTGTATCAAATTCATTTGATAATTCATACGCTAAATACGGCATTATTGGACTTGCGTTATTTATATTTATTGCATTATTAGCTTTTTTTGGTGGTCCTTTAATAAAAACAGCTTATAACAATATTATAGATACGTTAAATATTTTTAAACCTATAAAACCTCCTCCAAAAAAAAAATCTAATCAAAATAAACCTGCAGTAGAATCAATTAAAACACTAATTGATAAAAAGGCTAAAAAAAAAAAAGAAGCATTTGAAAATAATAATGTAGAACCAATGAAAGAAGGAATATTATCCAATAATAAATATTGTTATGTGGGTGAATATAAAAATGTAAGAACATGCGCTCCAATTAACGCAAGCGATTCATGTATGAGTGGAGATATATTTCCGAGTCAAAAAATATGCATTAATCCTAGTTTACGATAAATATAATATATTATCATTCAATAACATATTATAATTGAGTATAAAATTGAATACTTGGGTCTAAATATAAAAACTCTCCATAACTACTTGGAACATCACTATTTGAAGTTGGTGTATAATCAATTGATTTATTCAAACAATTTGAATTATCATCAGTTGAACTTGATACAACTAATGTATTATTTACAAGTGTAAAATTATTTGGATTCGGGTCCGTGTATGTTTCATTCTGAACCGCTTGATTACTTTTACGAGGATTTATTTGTCCTCTTACTAGTTTTGAAAAATATTGTTTTTTTGTTAAACCACTTGTGGTTGCATTCTTATATTGTAAGACATTTGCTTTTCTTCTCATCTTATATTCACTATAGGTAGGTAAAGATGGATTTTCTGAACTATTAAATTGCACATTATTACCACTTGCTCGGCCCACTATATTGGGTGTTAAATTTGTATCAAATGACGTATTTAATTGTCTTAAAGAAGTTAATGCATGTATTAATTTACTATCACAATCTATACCTGTTTCTACTGGTGTTTGATATGCAATACTTACTTCTGTATCCCAGTCAGAAGAATTAGGTCCCACATCTGCACCCCATGTTACAGCAACATAATCTACCATTTATATATTACATATATTCTTTATTTTCATAAAACCACTTAGTTCTTAAATAAGGTGGGAAATTCTTCATATTATTACCAATCATTTTAAGATTTGGTCCTTTTTCTTTTATTGCTTTAATCTTATTATAGTAAATTGCATAATCAAAATATCTTAATTCAGAAACATATCCACCAAAACCTCTATTTTGTGTTACATAAACATTACCATAGTTTTGCTTAGGAACACCTTTTAATGTATGCCTTTTTGTTAATACACCATTAATATAAACATCAATTGATTTATTTTGACATCTTATGGTAACACATATCCATTTTTCAATTGGGACATCATCTATTTCAACTCTTTCTATAATTTCTTCATATGTATTAAATAAAATAACAAATCGATTTCCATGTTCTTGACCAGGCGCTAAATACATCCCGGGTGCATTATTTGGATAACTGATTCCATTATTATGTGAAGATTCACCTTCATAATTAGAATCTCCTTTATGAAATATATGCCTATAATGACTAGATTCGTAATATATATCATCTATAAAAATCCATAAATTCCAAGTAAATTCTACACCTTGGTTTTTATTTGATGATCTATAAATTGGTTTAGATTTTGCTCTATTTGGGTCCACGTTTATTACATGAGGTTTTCTACCATCTATCAATCCATTTAATAATATAGGTGTTTTTGATGGAGTTAATAAATTAATTAATATGATGGATAATACTCTCAATAATAAAATAAATACAATTAATAATAGCAAAATAAAAACAAATTTAGTTATCATTGTGTTAGATTCCATAAATTCTTTACTTGCATTTGCAATATTACTATTTGTAAATGCTGCGGGTAAAGCAATACCAGTTGGCATTGCTATTTTTGGTGTCATATTACTTAAACTAGATAAAGTTTTTTCTCCGAGTAAAGAATCTTGAAAATTTAATGATTTTTCTGCACTATTCGTAATATTCTCTGCTTTACTTGCTAAGTTACTTGCAGCAGATTTTATATTGTCCATAAATCCTTCCATTTTAGACTGACCATTATTATTGTTACCATTTTTATTACTGTTATTTTTTGAATTACTATTATTTCGGTTTTTATTTGAATTATTGTTTCCATTTTTATTTTGATTAATCATTATATATATATGTTAAATATAAAATTTATAATATGTTAAACTCCGTTTTTTCTTTACCATCTTCTGAAAAAATAAATTTCATTTGATATTTATTTAATAGATTTCCTAAAATGCTTGTTCCAGGACCTTCTCTATATATATCCCAGGCTTCTTGAGGATTTTTTGCACTTGGGAAAAACGAGATTCTTCCTACAAATCCACCAAATCCACATAAATTATCACCAGATGGTGGATCACCGCACACCGCATTAGGATCAATTTCAATTCCAGGTGTTATATATAAATCTGAATTGTTATTTACTCTCGGGACTCCAGGTAAAACACATGTCCTTGCTAATTTACCATTGATATATACGTCTAAAGATCTTGTATTTAAAACAGTTAATACACAAACCCACTTTTGTAAATTAATATTTTCAATCATACAATTATGCTTTACAGAACCACTTGTTTCAGGGTCATAGCAATCAATTTCTATATTTAAATCATTTTGTAATGGAGATAAATACATATCTGGATTAAATCCACCATTTCCATTTGTAGCACCATTACTATTATCTCTTCGAGTTAATATTCTTTTCTTTTCACCATATTTATAATTCCAATCATCTATATAAATCCATACACAATATGTATAATTATTTTCATATTGCTTCAGTTTTTTATATTCTTTAATTCTCATTTTATCTGCATTTTTAACAGACTTATTTAATTTTGATTCATTTTTAAACCAGTTTGATTTTACAATTAAAAATATAACTAAAATAACTATAACTACAATGGCTATTATTTTTGTATTTCCTTGTAGACTACCAGTGAAAATCATGTATATTGCAACAATTATTAAAGTAATTATTAATAAATTTATTAAACTTTCGACTAACATTTATAATATACATTTATATTTTTTTCAAGCATTACATATTTGAAAAAAATAAAACATCTTTTTATTTATTAGAATAACTAAAAACAGGAGGATTATCGTTTTTAAATAAATTATATATTATTCCTATAGTACTTTTTGTTAAAGGTTTTTTGTAGTAAACAACGTTTGATATACCTCCATGTATACCATTTTCTGAACCAACGCTTATTGTATCAGATTCCATATACGGTATCACATTTATAGCTGTTCCTACTAAATGATTATTTATAAATATATCTAAAGTCCCCCCTGTATAATTCATAACAATATGATTCCATCGTTGATATAATATTTTATTTGTTCTAAATGAAGTATTTGGTTTGCATTTTTTTCCATCTATCGTGTTGATACAACTAATGGTTTGTATTAATAATTCATTCTTTATACCATAATACAATAATGTGGGTTTATTTCCATAATCAAATAATGGTGTATATTGAGTATAAGATGAATTTGTTTCTATACCATGGTCATCTATAAAAACCCACATGGATATTGCAAAATTATAATCTAATTTATGATTGTCATGATGATATGTCATATAAGGCTTAATTGTGTTTTTATTATATTCTGAAATTGAATCTTTTATTTCTTGATGATTGTTTCTAATAAAAATATTTAATTTCTTTATAAATTCTGGAGTATATTTAGATTCTAACATTTTATTAAACTGCTTCTTATATTCTTCATTTAATGTTTTTGGATTTTCCATAAAATCCACTAGAGTTTCAGCTAAACTTTTATTATGTTTCATCATATTTCGCCATAAATCTTTATTCACTTTATAATTCATTGAATTATCTTTTGTTACAAATATAAAACGATTTGTATCATAATCATATACTTTCATAGAATTCCATTTTTTTGTTATCGGGTCAACGGTAGTTCCCCATTCATCTTTTAATCCATATATATTTTCTGCATGGTCATCTTTACCATAGGTTCGATTTCCATCGAAACCTTCACTTGGGTTTGTAAAGAAAAATCTATTATATGCATATAATACACCATCATCTGCTTTATCTTTAGGATTTGCATGTATTTTTTCATCCAATTCTTTTTGAGTTATTAAACTATGTTTGTTATTTAAATAAACCGGTTTAGGTAATAAAACAATACCATCTAAGGTTGTTTGCCATTTAGCTATTTTTGGTATCAATATACTAATCAATATAAATAATACTAATAATCCAAAGATAATGAAAGATACTTTAGGTGTTGCGCTGTAATCTTTCTTTAAAAATTCAATTATATCTATTATTAAACATGGTATGTAAAATATGATTTTTGATATGATTTTAAATATCAATGATTGTTTATTACCTGTAATTTGTTCTTTAAATAATAAATATACAAGACACATGCAAAAAATGACAATAAATACATTTAATAATCCCTTAACACCTTGAACCAAAAAATTTATATTTATAATCGCTTTAAATAATATCATAGATAGAATAAAAAACCCTAGAATAACAGCAATTAATTTTCCTAATAATTTTAAATTATCTATTATATTTGTTAAAGTATTCATATTTTTACCCAAACATATTGCTAATAAAATTCCACCTAATCCTATCATTACTAAAATACCCCAACCTCTTGCTACACCCATCACATTATATGGATTCTTAAAATAAAATATAAAAGCTAAAGTTACATATGCAACAAAAGTAATCCATCGAATAACTAGTGATGGTGATGTATTTGTCTTCATATTTTTTAATGGCTCTAACGCCAAATCTGTATAGTCTACTACATTTTTTAATATTTTTATGAGAAATTCACCAAACATAGCAAATATATTTACGACCTTTTCTTCTTTTTTCATATTATCTTTTTCCATATTATCTTTTTCCATATACATTAAGTTACGAAAACTATTTTAGTTAAAAGTTTTCAAAGGCTGTTTTTTTACCGTGACAATTTCTACACAAAGCTCTTAAGTTTTCGACATGATTACTACCACCATTTTCTAATCTAATAATATGATCCACTTCAAACCATGCAGGTAACTGTTGTCTACAATCAGCGCATTTCCATTGTTGATTTGATGCAACATATTTTTTTTTAGTTTCACTTACACATCTTTTTGTTCCACCTTTCTTTCCAGAATTCATCATTCTTTTAAATTGGGGGGTTGATTCATCTCCCGCGTTTGCTAATTTTGAAAATTGCATTAATGGTGAAAAAAATTCTTTTGAATCCTTATCCACAGGCATCATTTTTATTAAATTATTCGCAGAAAGTAATAAATTTTTACCATTATTTGGATTTTTTTTTAATAATAAATAAACGCTAAATCCTAAAAATATATAAAATGCCATTTTATAATATTTTTTCCACTTTAAACATTTTTTAAAGAGTTCTCCATTATAATAAATATTTGCAACAAAAATACCAGTAATACCTATTATTAATAATTCTAATTTCATATATATTACTTTTTGATAATAATTATTACAAGCAATAATAAAATAATAATAAAAATAAAAAGTCTTTTATATAGTTTATATTTTTGAATAGAATCTTTATAACTATATTCATACTTTTTTAAATATTCATTCCACGCATCATCATAATTTTTTTTACTCTTATTTGTTATATCATTAAAATAATTATGAATAAAATAAATATATTTCATAAATGATTCACGAGAATCTAAATAAGTACTTACGGGATAATTTTTTAATAATTCTGTAAATTTAGCTTGAGCTTCTGTATGTGGCAAAAATATAGGAAAATTTATCATAAAATCATAATATTTTTTTTTTAAGGATTTGCTGGGTGAATCAGGATATTGATATGCTATTGTATGTAAAACAAACCAATAATAAGGACCCCATACTTCTTGTTTGAGATTCATATAATAAAAATATATAAAAAGAATATTTAAATAATACTAATGTCAATGTCATCATTAGAATTATTTTGCAATAATTGCGGTAATTATGGCCATGTATTTTATCAATGTAAAAGACCTATTACGAGTATTGGTATTATTCCATATAGATATAATAATAACTTATTAGAATTTTTAATGGTTCAGCGGAAAGATAGTTTAGGATTTGTAGAAATTATTAGAGGTAAATATAATATTCAAAATATGCACCATTTACAAAATTTATTTAATGAATTAACTACTATTGAAATTAATATGTTAAATCATCTAACATTTGATGAACTATGGATACATTTATGGGGAGTAGATAATTCTACAAAAACAAATGAATATACGGTTTCATTAGAAAAATTTACCAAGTTGAAAAATGGCATAACCAATAAATTAGGGTTTTATAATTTAGAAACACTCATAAATAATATACATACTTCATGGAAAGAACCAGAATGGGGATTTCCAAAAGGACGCAGAAATTATCAAGAAAAAGATTTAGATTGTGCATTACGTGAATATGCTGAAGAAACGGGATTTAATCAAAATAGTATTACCTTAATTGATAATTTATACACAATGGAAGAAATATTTACAGGGTCTAATTTAAAATCATATAAACATAAATATTATATTGGAAAAATGAATTATAATGATACAATCAATGTAACAAAATATCAAAAAAGTGAAATAGGTAATATGAAATGGTTAACCTATGATGAATGTATTCAATATATACGACCTTATAATATTGAAAAAAAAAAAGAATTGGAAAAAATAAATACTATATTAAAAACATATAGAATATCTATATAGTATATAAATGATGAAAACAAAAAAAATGTATAAAAAAAATACAAAAAATAAATTTAATAAAACATTTAAAATACAAAAAGGAGGAGGACCTACTTGGATGAATAAATGTAAATTAAATGGAAAAGCGGATGGAGAAGTGCAAACAATCACATATAATCAAGAAAATGTAAAAAAAGCAAATGCTAAGAAAAGATATGATGTATATAAAACCTCAAAAACATGTGAACAATTTAATGCATTGTGGAATAATTTACCACCAGAATGGAAAGGAAAAAGTAGTAGCAGTGCGGATTTTATTTTTGACCAAAAAAACAAATATGTTAGATTTGATAATCCAGTTCATCAAGAATGGTATGAAGTAAATGTATTAAAAAGAGATAAAAAAAAAACGGCTACTGTAGCACCACCACCAGTTACTAATGCGCCGGTTGTTGCTGAACCTCTTCCACCTGTTAACGTTGAACCACCAGTTCCAGAACCTATTGTAGAACAAGAAGCTTCATTGGCTGCGGAACAAGAAGCTTCGCGGGGTGCGGAACAAGAAGCTTCGCGGGGTGCGGAACAAGAAGCTTCGGTGTTAGATGAACCTCCTACAGAATCATTACCTCCAGAAGAAGAAGAAGCTCCTCAACCAGAAGATGAAGAAGAAGAACAACAAGCTCCTCAACCAGAAGATGAAGAAGAAGAACAACAAGAACAAGTTCCTCAACCAGAAGATGAAAAAGAAGAACAACAAGAACAAGTTCCTCAACCAGAAGATG